>Ga0182740_1000052_pt1 | contig 221769 bp, 229 predicted proteins | sample eDN5th37CKraftBY_FD_128872 | JGI IMG/M metagenome (GOLD analysis project Ga0182740, IMG submission 128872) | Enriched backyard soil microbial communities from Emeryville, California, USA - eDNA 5th pass 37_C Kraft BY (version 2) (version 2) | ecosystem: Environmental > Terrestrial > Soil >... | reverse complement strand
TCGGGGAAGCCGATGAAGTAGGTGTCGCTCGAGACCGCGTTGGCCATGGTGGGCGTGATTCCCACGCCCAGGGTCGCGGCGATTGCCGTGCCGACAACGGCTGCCTTGGTCATCTTCTTACGGCGATGCCTTGCCATTTGCCTGCCCCTCTCAGGAAAAGTTCAGTTTTGTAGGAGGGACTTTAAGTCGGCAAAGCCGCGCTCCGCTGTCCGTCGAATGACGTAACGAGCAGCATCTTTGCGTTTGAAAAGATCGAAGTTTGCCAAAAATGTTGTATCGCGTGTTGTTTCGGGAGTCGAATGCTCGAACGGCGTCAACACCCGGCTTTCATGCAAGGGTCTGAACGCGTGGCATTCGGCTCGCTAACGACCGTAATCCGCAAAAAGGTCGTGGTGCATCCGTGCCAGATCGGGATATGTCGTGCCCTGGGCAAGCGTCGACCACGCGGGGGGGCATGGTTGTGAGCAAGCTGAGATCGAAAAGTAACCGACCCTCGACAACTTTATTGACGCAGGCGTACAGGATCATGTCTGTGAAGGCCCGGGCAAGGTCGCCGGTGTCCTTGGCTTGTCCTCAGGTAACAGACGGCCACGAGAGATGAGGGTTAGCGAGGCAGATCTGAGCAAAGCTTCGCGAGTGTGAAGCCTCTGCGAAAAATCGGCCGGAAAGTAGCAGAGGTTTCACAATGGCGGAGTGGAATCGCTGAGGTTTCACACTCGCGGGGGGTGGGGGCGTTGAACCGGCCAAAGAGACAAAGCCGACCCGCAAGAACCCACCGAGAGCGACGAAAACGTCGTCAAACCCGCTGGGCAACGACATTTACGTCGCTCTCGGCGCCACGACACGAAACCAAGAAGAACTCACGAGAACAGCGTCGAACCCCAATACGCAGAGGCGTCACCCTCGGGGATACCCGGCGGGCAGGCGAAGATGGCCGTGCCGGTGTGGGTGATGTACTCGTTGAGCGCATCCTTACGGGACATCTCGCTGAGCATGGGGATGAACTGTTTCTCGGGGCTTCGCACGAAGGCGATGAAGAACAGCCCGGCGTCGAGGTGGCCGAAGCCGTCGGTGCCGTCGGTGAAGTTGTATCCGCGGCGCAGGATCTCGATGCCGCCGAGGTTCTGCGGGGACACCAGGCGCACGTGGGCGTCGACGTCGATCATCGGCTTGCCCTTGGCGTCGGTCATGTCGAAGTCGAGTTCCTCGAACTCGTCCTGCAGGCCGTTCGGTGCGCCGCTGCCCTTCTGCCGGCCGATCACGCGTTCCTGCTCGAGCAGCGTGGTGCGGTCCCAGTTCTCGATGCGCATGCGGATGCGGCGGGTCAGCAGATAGGTGCCGCCGGTCAGCCAGGCCGGGCCGTCGCCGTCGGCGACCCACACGTGCTGGTTCAGCAGGTCGGTCTCGTCGGCCTTGATGTTGTTGGTTCCGTCCTTGAACCCGAACAGGTTTCGCGGGGTCGCCTGATCGCGCGTGGTGGAGGAGGTGCGTCCGAACCCCAGCTGGGAGTAGCGCACCGCGACCGTGCCGAACCCGACGCGGGCCAGGTTACGGATGGCGTGGACGGCCACCTGCGGGTCGTTGGCGCAGGCCTGGATGCAGATGTCGCCGCCTGAGCGGGCGGGGTCCATGGTCTCGTTGGGGAACTTCGGCAGCGGCTTGAGCTCGGCGGGTTGCTGGTCGGCGATACCGAAGCGGTCCTTGCCGTCCTTGCGGAAGAAGCCGGGGCCGAACCCGATGGTCAGTGTCAGCTGCGAGGCCGGAAGGCCAAGGGCCTCACCGGTATCGGTGGGCGGGGAGTAGGGGTTGCCGCCGACGGCTCCGTCGGGTTCGGTCTCCTCGCCTTTGGTCATGCGCTCGGCCATCTGGGTCCACTGCTTGAGCAGCGCGATGACGTCATCGCGGCTGTCGGTGGTGACGTCGAAGGCGCAGAAGTGCATGCGGTCCTGTGCCTCGGTGATGATGCCGGCCTGCCGTTCACCGCGGAACGGCACCGGACCGCTCAGCGCCCCGTGCGGGGCGTTGGCGGCCGCGGAGGCACGGCCGGCCAGTGCACCCGCACTGGCCGCGCCGACCACCGCAGCGGTGACCCCGGCAGCGCCGAACAGCTTGCGTCGCGATATGCCCGACGGCTGCGCGGGGGTCGCCTCAGAGGCGGGCGACTGCCCGCCGGAAGGGTCACTGCTGGGCGATGACACCTTGCACCTGGCTCACTTCTTTGCTCAGCGCGTCGATGGCGCGCGAGAGCTCCTGGCGTTCCGGTTCGGTCACCTTGTCGTAGGTGACGAAACCATCGCCTTCACGATACTTCTCCAGCAGCGCTTCCACATCGGCGAAGCGCTGGTCGACGCGCTTGCCCAGATCGGGGTTGCGCTCGTCGAGGATCGGGCGCACCGAGGCCACCGCGGTCTGCGAGCCCTCGACGTTGGCGCGGAAGTCCCACAGGTCGGTGTGGCTGAAGATGTCCTCTTCACCGGTGATCTTGCTGATCGAGATCTCGTCGAGCAGACCCTGTGCGCCACCGGCGATCTGGGTGGAGTCGATGGTGAAGTCGGGGGCCTTCACACCGGCGTCGAGTTCCTTGACGTCGGCCACCAACTGGTCGGCGATGGCGTCGGTGTCGGGCTGCAGGCCCGTCACCCAGAGGTCTTTCTCGAGGCGGTGGAAGCCGGTCCACTTCTGGCCCGGCTCCAGGTCGGCCTCGCGCAGGTCGATGCGCGGATCCAGATCGTTGGGGAACGACTCGGCGACCGGTTCGATGCGCTCGTAGTAGATGCGCGAGGTCGGGTAGAGCGACTTGGCCTTCTCGACGTCCTTGGCCTTGATCGCGGCGACGAACTCCTCGACGGCCGGGATCAGTGCGTCGGTCTGGCTGTTGACGTAACGCTTGTAGCTGTCGGCGGCTTCCTTGAACTTGCCCTCGGTGTCGATCTGCACGGCCTCGCCGGTGACGACGAAGTCGCCGCGGATGCCGTCGCCGACCATGCCGGGGCGGCACGAGGTCTGGTAGGTGCCGGGCTGGGTGAGCTGCACGATGAGCTGACGCTTGAGGCCTGGGGAGATGTTCTCGACCTCGCCCATGACACGCTCGCCCTCGCCGTAGACGTAGAACTCGGTGACCTTGGAGCCGTTGTTGGTGACGACGAAGGTGCTGGGGCCGGTCGCGGCCTCGGTGCCCGAGAGCTTGCACTCGGTGTCGGAGGCCTCGACGGTGATCTGGTTGGACTTCTCGCCGCTCGCGGTGTCGCCGCTGTTGGCGCTCTCCTTGGCTTGGCAGCCGGCGAGCGAGAACCCGGCAAGCAGCGCCGCGGCGGCGGCGACTCCTGTCTTGGCAGCAGGCATCATCTTCACGTGGTCGACCTTTCGGATGTGGTGGGTGCCTCCGGGTCGACGATCGGCTCGGAGGGCGCTGGGGATGCGGGCGAAGCAGCGCGGCCCGGCTTCAGGAACAGCGCGAGCACGACGACGATGTAGGTCAGCCACGCCGCGAACTGCAGCACGGTCGGCGTTGGATCGATGTTGAAGATGCCCTGGATGGCCTCGCCGTACCAGGCAGACCAGTTGAACCAGCCTCCGCCCCCGCTGACGTCGAACGCCTTGCTACCCAGGCCGGGCAGCCATCCGACGGTCTGCAGTGCCTTGGTGGCGTAGGCGAGGATCCCGGCCGCCACCACGATGAGGAAGATGCCGGTCCACTTGAAGAACTTGCCGAGGTCCAGGCGCACCGCGCCGGCGTACATGCCGTAGGCGATGGCTACGGCGACCAGCACGCCGATGATCAGCCCGGTCAGCGGCCACAGGGTCTCGGCCTCTGCGTAGCCGACCATGAACAACGCCGTCTCGACGCCTTCGCGCCCCACGGCGAGGAACGCCAGCAGCGCGACCGCGGGCCCGCCGGTCTCCAGCGCCCGCGCGAGCTCACCGCGCAGCTCGCCGGCGATGGATGCCGCGGCCTTCTTCATCCACAGCACCATCGTGGTGACGATGACGACGGCCAGAAGTGACGCGATCCCGGCGACGGCCTCCGCCCCGAGCCCGCTGATGGTGTTCTCCCCGAACTGGATGACGAGGAACACCGTGACGGTCACAGCGATCGCACAGCTAACTCCCAGCCACACCCATCTGAGAGCGTCCCTGCGGTCGGATTTGACCAGGAACGCGACGAGGATCGAGACGACGATCGCGGCTTCCAGCCCCTCGCGCAGACCGATCAAGCCGCTTCCGAGCAGCTGTGATGTGATGTTGGATGCGGCCAGTAAGCTGGTCGGAACGTCCGTGATGGGGGTCATCAAGCGTCCTCTGTCGAGCGGGGTAAAGCCGTAAGCCTTGGCTAGCCTTGGCAAGGCGTGGCTCACCTTAGCAGGGGGCGCTCCGGATGCGGCAGGTCTTCGCCGCGCCGCTGTCCATCGAAACGGTGGTTCTGCTCGCATGCGACCATGGGGAGCGAGATGACGCGGGTTTGAGGGAGTTCGGTGTCGCCAGTTCGTTGGCTGCGGGCTGTCGCAGTGATTGCAGCGACAGCACTGCTGATGGCTTCCAGCTGCTCGTGGCAGCTCGGCACCCCGATCCCCGAAGGTGTGCCGCCCCCCGGCGGTGACCCGGTCCCCGCGATCGACACCTACGCCAAGGGCCGGCCCGCCGACGCGCTGCGCGAATGGGCCGCCGAGCGCGCCCCCGCGCTGGGCATCCCCGTCAAGGCCCTCGAGGCCTACGCGTACGCCGCGCGGGTGGCCGAGGTGGAGAACCCCAACTGCAACCTGAAGTGGACGACGCTGGCGGGCATCGGGATGGTGGAGAGCCACCACGGCACCTACCGCGGCGCGATGATCACGCAGAACAGCGACGTCAGCCCACCGATCCGGGGCGTCCTGCTCGACGGCACGGCAGGCAACATGCGCATCGCCGACACCGACGGCGGCCTGCTCGACGGCGACGACGAGCTGGACCGGGCGATGGGGCCCATGCAGTTCATCCCCGAGACCTGGGGTCACTTCGGTGTGGACGCCAACAACGACGGCAAGGTCGACCCGGACAATTTCGACGACGCGGCGCTGTCGGCGGCCGGGGTGCTGTGCTGGTACGGCAAGGATCTCTCCGACCCGCGCGGCTGGATGAGGGCGCTGCGCGCCTACAACTACTCCGACCAGTACGCCCGTGCGGTCCGGGACTGGGCCACCGCCTACGCCGCCGGTCACGCCCTCTGACATTCCTGCCGTTAGGCTCTTGCAGGAGCGCCGAGCACGCCAAGGACGCGATAAGGAGATACCAGTGCCCATCATCGAGCAGGTTGGAGCCCGCGAAATCCTCGATTCCCGGGGCAATCCGACGGTCGAGGTCGAAGTCGCCCTGACCGACGGAACCTTCGCCCGGGCCGCGGTGCCCTCCGGCGCATCGACCGGCGAGCACGAGGCGGTCGAGCTGCGCGACGGCGGTTCGCGCTACGGCGGCAAGGGTGTGGAGAAGGCCGTGGAGGCCGTCCTCGACGAGATCGCCCCGCAGGTGATCGGCCTGTCCGCCGATGATCAGCGCCTGGTCGATCAGGCCCTGCTGGACCTCGACGGCACGCCGGACAAGTCGCGTCTGGGCGCGAACGCCATTCTCGGTGTCTCGCTTGCCGTCTCGAAGGCCGCCGCGGAGTCGGCCGGTCTGCCGTTGTTCCGCTACATCGGCGGACCCAACGCGCACATCCTGCCGGTCCCGATGATGAACATCCTCAACGGCGGTGCGCATGCCGACACCGGTGTGGACGTCCAGGAGTTCATGGTCGCCCCGATCGGTGCGCCGTCGTTCAAGGAGGCGCTGCGCTGGGGCGCCGAGGTGTATCACTCGCTGAAGTCGGTGCTCAAGAACCAGGGCCTGGCCACCGGTCTGGGCGACGAGGGCGGTTTCGCCCCCGACGTGGCGGGCACCAAGGCCGCGCTTGACCTGATCTCGTCGGCGATCGAGGCCACCGGCCTCAAGCTGGGCAGCGACGTCGCGCTGGCGCTCGACGTGGCCGCCACCGAGTTCTACACCGAGGGTTCGGGTTACGCGTTCGAGAAGGAGACCCGCACGGCCGAGCAGATGGCCGAGTTCTACGCAGGTCTGCTCGACTCCTACCCGCTGGTGTCGATCGAAGACCCGCTGTCCGAGGACGACTGGGACGGCTGGGTGTCGCTGACCGCCGCGATCGGTGACCGCATCCAGCTGGTCGGCGACGACCTGTTCGTCACCAACCCCGAGCGCCTCGAGGACGGTATCCAGCGCGGCGCGGCCAACGCGCTGCTGGTGAAGGTCAACCAGATCGGCACGCTCACCGAGACTCTGGACGCGGTGTCCCTGGCGCACAACAGCGGCTACCGCACCATGATGAGCCACCGCAGCGGCGAGACCGAGGACACCACCATCGCCGACCTGGCGGTCGCCGTGGGCAGCGGCCAGATCAAGACCGGTGCGCCTGCCCGCAGTGAGCGCGTCGCCAAGTACAACCAGTTGCTCCGTATCGAGGAAACCCTCGGTGACGCTGCGCGTTACGCCGGCGACCTGGCGTTCCCGCGGCTCGAAGCCAAGTAGGCCGCCGGCCGTCCCCGGCGCCTGATCACGACGATGCCCGACCCGAAGCGGCCCGATCCGAGGCGACGCGCCCCGGCTCCCCGACCTGGGAAGCCGGGGAAGAACGGCGACGCGAATCGGCCCCGGGCATCGCAGGCACGGCGCCGGGCCGCCGAGGCCCGGCCCGCGCAGATCGAGCAGGCACCGGACGAGTCGGTCACCAAAGCCATTGCGGTACAGGCGCAACAGCAGGCCGAGCTGCAGTCCGAACAGCGGTTCGGTTCGGCGGCACGACGCGCGGCCATCCTGGCCGCCGTCGTGTGCGTGCTGACGCTGACGATCGCCGGGCCGGTGCGCACGTATTTCGCGCAGCGGACCGAGATGAAGCAACTGAAAGCGAGCGAGGAGCAATTGCGCGCCCAGATCGCCGAGCTCGAACAGCAGAAGGTCAAGCTCGCCGACCCGGTCTACATCGCGGCCCAGGCCAGGGAACGGCTGGGTTTCGTGATGCCCGGTGACACCCCGTTCCAGGTGCAGCTGCCGCCGAACGCCGTCGTGACCCAGGAGCCCGAACCCGAGAAGCCCGGTGCGACGGTGCCCGCGGGGCAGCCCTGGTACACCTCGCTGTGGCACACGATTGCCGATCAGCCGCACGGGGTCACGCCCACCATCCCGCCCGCTCCGCCGGTCCCGCCCGCCCCGGGTGAGCCGGCGCCGATCCCACCCGCTCCCGGTGGTTGACCCCGCCGACCTCGAGGTGGTGGCGCGGCAGTTGGGCCGCGAGCCGCGCGGGGTCCTCGAGATCGCCTACCGGTGTCCCAACGGTGAACCGGGCGTGGTGAAGACCGCGCCGCGGCTGCCCGACGGCACCCCGTTCCCGACGCTGTACTACCTGACGCACCCGGCGTTGACGGCGGCCGCGAGCCGGCTGGAGTCCTCGGGCATGATGCGCGAGATGACCGAACGTCTGGCGCAGGACCCCGAACTGGCCGCGGCCTACCGGCGGGCCCATGAGTCCTACCTCGCCGAGCGCGACGCGATCGAACCGCTGGGCACCACGTTCACCGGCGGCGGCATGCCCGACCGGGTCAAATGCTTGCACGTCGTCATCGCACACTCGCTGGCAAAAGGCCCCGGCGTCAACCCGTTCGGTGACGAGGCATTGGCTGTGCTGGCCGCCGAGCCCGCGATGGCCGGGATTCTGGAGCGCGACACATGGGTGTGAACGACCGCCGCGTCGGTGCCATCGACTGCGGCACCAACTCGATCAGGTTGCTGATCGCCGAACCCGACGGCGCACAACTGCGTGACGTGCACCGCGAGATGCGGATCGTGCGGTTGGGCCAGGATGTCGACGCCACCGGGCAGTTCGCGCCGGAAGCGTTGGCGCGCACCGAAGCTGCGCTCGCCGACTACGTCGCGTTGATGATCGAACACTCGGTGTCGGCCGTGCGCATGGTCGCCACGTCGGCCGCGCGCGACGCGGGCAACCGCGACGAGTTCTTCTCGATGACCGCACGACTGCTGGGCAAGGTGGTGCCGGGCGCCGTGGCCGAGGTCATCACCGGCACCGAGGAGGCCGAGCTGTCGTTCCGCGGTGCTGTCGGCGAATTAGACCCTGCCGCTGCGCCTTTCGTGGTGGTCGACCTCGGTGGCGGTTCGACCGAACTCGTGCTGGGCACCGGCGCCGTGCAGGCGAGTTTCTCGGCCGACATCGGTTGTGTGCGGCTCACGGAGCGGTGCCTGCACAGCGACCCGCCCACTGCCGAGGAGATCGCCGACGCGCGGGCCGTGGTCCGCGACGGCTTGGTGCGGGCACTGCAGGCGGTGCCGGTGAACGAGGCTCGCACCTGGGTGGGCGTGGCTGGCACCATGACGACGTTGTCGGCGCTCGCGCAGAACATGACCGAATACGATCCCGAGCAGATCCACCTGTCCCGCATAGGATTCGACGGTCTGCTGCGGGTCTGCGACGAGCTCATCGGGATGACCAAGGAGCAGCGCCTCGCCCTGGGGCCGATGCACCAGGGCCGGGCCGACGTCATCGGCGGTGGCGCCGTGATCGTCGAGGAACTCGCCGCGGTGCTCGCCGACCGTGCCGGCATCGACCAACTCGTCGTCAGCGAGCACGACATTCTGGACGGTATCGCGCTGTCGATCAGCTGAGACTCGAAAGCGAACGGCCGGAAGTGGTTTCCCACTTCCGGCCGTTCGCTTTGTAAATCAGATCAGGCAGCGGGGCCGTGGCTGACCGGAGCCGTGGTGGGCGCCGGGGCGGGCACGGTGGTGGTCGGCTGGACACCGGCCGGGACCAGCGCGGGATCGGCAACCTCGGCCGGAGCGCCCTCGGCCGGGGCGGCGGGCGGAACCGCGGTCGCGACGTTGCCCGCCGAGGCGCCGGCGGGTGCTCCCTCGACGGCCGGGGTGCCTTCGGCGGCCGGCGTGCCGAGCGAAACCGGCGTCGTACCTTCGGGAGCGGGGGCGGCCGGGGTCTCTTCGGTCACCGGGGTGGTCTCGGCGTCGGTCGCGGTCGCCTCGGTTTCGGCCTCCGCCGCGGTGGCGGCAGGCAGGTCGGTGGCGCGGCTGCCCGCGCCGGCCGGGGTGGCCTCGGTGCCGCCCTCGGCGGTCGACGCCGCGGCCGGAGCCGGGGTGGCCTCCGTCTCTGCGTCGGTCACAGCCTCGGACTCGGCCTCGGCCGCGGCCGCGGGAGCGGCGGTCGCCGGGGACGACGCCGTGGCCGGGCGGCTCTGGCCGGTACCGCTCGGGGCGGTCGTGGACGCGGCGGGCTTGTCCCACACCAGCAGGTCCTTGCCGCCGGCGTTGTAGACGACGGTGGTGGGCTCGGGGCCGGTCACGTCGAAGTAGATCTTGCCGCTGGCCTTCTCGCCCTGCGGGATGGTCGACGGGTTCACGCCCTGCGGGGTGGCGACCTGGAACAGTGCGCGGTAGTTGGTGCCGTCGGCAGCCCGCACGTTGAAGTTGGAGACGATGGGGGTCACGTTGCCCTGGACGGCCTCATCGGTGGCGGTGACCTCCCACAGCTTGCCGCGGACCTCGTAGGGGATCGTGTCGCTGCTGGGCTTGAGGTCGGTCACGGTCCAGGCCTGGACGACGTCACCGTTGTTCAGCTTTGCCGCGCTACCGAGCGTGGAGGTGGTGACGGCGCTGGCATCACCGAACGCGGCAGGCGCGGTGCCGAGGATGGCGGCGGCGGCGACGGCCGCAGCGGCCACGGCCGTACTGAGATTCGTGATCTTCAAGGCATTCACTCCTGAGTTCTCCGATTTACTGCAGGCCCCCGACAGTGGGGATGCCCACTTCATTAGCGAAGTTAGCAGTATTAGAGGATTCTGTGAAACCTGCCGGGGGCCCCTGAGAGTTCTCTTACGCAGCCGTCAGCCCCGGATCCGCTCAGCGAGGCCAGTAGCTGGCCACGATCGCAGCTACCGCGACCGCCGCGATCACGCCAAGGTACCCGATCACCAGCCGCGTATCGCGCAAGGCGCATTTGCTGTGCATCAGCCCTGCTCGTCGCGCCCGGACGTAGCCGACGAGGCCCAGTGCGGCGAACCCCGCGACGGCCCAAGGGCCGAGAAGCCACGCGAGCAACGCGACCGTGGCATATACGCACAGTCGTAGCGGGTCGTACGGTTGCCCGACGGGTTCGCTCATCGGATCTCGATGAGTGGTAACGCGGGCATCGTGGCTTGGGAGGCGAGCGACAGGCGTTGGCGGCTCAGTGCGGGCCAGGCCTGTACGGCGCAGAACGGCGCGCATTGATGCTGTTCGGTCGAGCGGGTCCCGACGTGCACGCAGCACTGGATGAGGCGCTCCTCGATCATCGTCGACATGTCCATGAACGGTTTGACGGTCAGGCGCACGACGCGCTCGCCGAGGAGTCTGCGGATCTTGCGCCGGCGGCCGGGAAGCGCCGACGACGCCAGCGTCAACAGCGTCGACATGCCCAGATCGCAGTTCTCACAGATGTTGCTCCACACATCACCGATCTCCGGATGGGACAACGAGGACTGCTCGGAGAGCAGTCCGAGCAGCGATTCCTGCACGGCCAGGCGGAGTTCGCGTGGAATCTCGGTGTCGGCGATGCGGTTGGCCACCAGTCCCAGCTTGTCCTTGAGGCTCTCGGCTCCGATGAGCGACACCAGCGAGCGCCACCGGTCGCTGTCGTCGCGCACCAGGTACCCCACCGAGCAGCAGTGCGGGTGCGAGCACGGCAGCGCGGTGAGATCGCGCCACGTGACCGCGCCGTCGGTCTGGGGACCCAGACGTTTCAGGACGCCTGTGTGCGTGAGCCTCTCCATCGGGTCGATCGCACCCGAACGGCCCGAACCGAACTGGGGCTGGATGGTCAGCCCGCCGACGTAAGGGGTGTCGAGCGCCAGTTGGACCATGGCCCCGATCTCGTGGTCGTTGACGCCCAGGGTCGCGGTCATCACCAGGGTCGTGAAGATCTCACGCTCGGACAGCCGTTGCAGGGCTTGCTGTTTCAGCCTTCCGAGATCGCCGCCGCGGTGGTGGCGGTGTGTCTCGGCGGACAACCCGTCGTACTGCAGATACACCTCGACGCGTTCTCGGTGCAGCGTCAGCAGGTCGAGCAGAGCGTCGTCGTTGGCGATGCGAACGCCGTTGCTGTTCACCAGGATCCGGGTGATGGGCCGCTTCACCAGCTCGGCCAGCAGTGTGGGTAGTTGCGGGTGCAGCGTGGGCTCGCCACCGCTGAGCATCAGCACGTCGATGCGGCCGTTCTCGCGCGCGAGGCGTTGGTCGATGTTGGCGAGCACCTCGGCCACCGGGACCACGTTGCGCAGGTCGGGGGAACTGTCGGTGAAACACGTGGGGCAGCGCAGGTTGCAGGCCTCGGAGATGTCCTCCAGCAGGATGCAGGTGTGCTGGGTCTGCATCTCCGGCAGGCCGCGCAGATATGCCGACGGGACCGGGTCGAAGTTGCCTGCGACATCGGGGGTGTGGGCCTTGGTGGGTGCCGTCCACTCCTCGAGGTAGGAGAGGATCTCGGGATCCTCGTCGTACAGGGTGCGCACCAAACCGTGTGTCGGGCAGCCACGTTCGAGCCAGATCCGTCCGTCGCGCTCGATCAGCATCGCGGCGAGCCGCTGCACGTCCGCCAGTGGGCGCTCGGGCGCTTCGGCGTGGCAGTGCGGGCAGAACGCGGTGACGTAACGGTGCAGGCGGTCACCGCGCAGCCCCATGCCGGTGGTCATATCAGGTATACATCTCCGGGTTGATGCCGGTGCAGAACCCGGCGGTGAGTACGGACATGAGCGCCCAGCCGATCATCAGCCCGATGCCGAGGCCGCGTGCTTGAGGGTTGTTGCGGCGGAGCAGGAGTGTGCCTCCGCCGAACGCGATGAGCAGCAGGCCGAGCGCGGCGACGCCGAAGATGATGCTGGAGTTGCTGGTCTGAGTTTCGAGCATGCCCCCGGCGATGAGCGCCATGAACCCCACCACCAGGTTGATCGCGGCGTAGATGAACGGGCCGATGATGACCATGGCCACCGAGATCCGTGACGGTGGCCTACCGTATCCGGGCGGCGGGGGTGACGACGGATAGTCCCCCGGGTAGGGCTGCGAGTATCCCGGCGGCGGTGGTGGATACCCGATGGGTGGTCCGGCCGGCGGCGGTGGTGGCGGTGTCGGCGGAGGCCCCTGCGGAGGCCCCGGCGGAGGCCCGGCCGGAAGGGCATACGGCGGTACGTACGGTGCGCCGGGAGGGCGCACGTCGTACTCGTAGGCGGGCGGAATGTCTTGCGGCCCGTCGTCTTCTGGCGGTTCACCGGCAGCAGGCGGTGGCTCGGGTGGCTGTGATGGGGGAGGGGTCATACCGGCACTTCCTCACTGCGGGCTGCGCGCCGATAGTAACCGTGCCGGTAGCCGTAGCACAGCCGAAACCCGATGATCAGCAACGTGGGCAGCAGGAACCATTGTGGCCGGGTGAGATCCAGCCACACTGTTTCGTTGGCGCGGAAGAACTCGACGAAGAATCGGAACACCGCGTAGGCGGCGATGTAGATGACGAACAACTCGCCGGGGTGGGTGATGCGGTTGCGCAGCCACAGCAGCACCGCGAAAGCAACCAGCTGGAACACGATCTCGTACACGAATGACGGATGCATGGCCTGACCCGTCAGGCACGCGGGACATTCCGGAGTGCTGGCCGGCGCGTGGATGCCCCATGGCAGGTTCGTGGGCCGCCCGGGGGCCTCGGTGAGCAGGCAACCGATGCGGCCGATGGCCATGCCCAGCGCGACCGCCGGTGCGAACAGATCGCCGGTCTTGCCGCGGTAGCCGCCGAGACGTTTGGCGACGTGTACGCCGATGTAGGCGCCCAGCAGTCCACCGAGGATGCTGCGGGAGCCGAACTCCCAGGCCTGTGCCAGACTCGGATTCGCGCTGAGATCGAGGTGCTGGGCCCAGCCCGACAGTCGCATGCCGATCGCGCCGCCGATCAGCGCACCGGCCACCGCCACGATCGACTGCTCGTTGACCGCGCCGCGTCGACGGGCCTCGTGGCTGAACACCAGGACCGCGGCGAACACTGCGAGCGCGACGAACAATCCGTGGACCTCGACGGTCACGGGGCCCAGGTGCCATTGGGGAGCCACCTGCTGAACGTAACGCCCTTCGCGTCAGGTGGCGAGCGACAGACCGGCGGCGACGGCGAATCCGAGAACTGCCGCAAGTCCGGCGTTCTCACGGGCCTTCTGCGTGGCCTCGGGAATCATCGACCCGACGAGCATGACAAGCAGTGCGCCCGCGGCGAATCCGTTGATCCCGCCCTGCAGCGCCGCACCGGCGACCTTCTGCAACTGGTAGCCGCCCACGGTGGCTACCGCGCACAGCGCCGAGATCGCCGCCCAGCCACCGAGAATCGTGCGTACCGGGTGGCCGGCGCTCCTCATGTCACTGGCCGATCCGATCGACTCGGGCAAGTTCGACACGAAGATCGCCACCAGGAGTGCCATGCTCACGCCGGCGCCGCCCGCGATGCCGATGCCGAGCACGGCCTGTTCCGGTATGCCATCGAGAAGCGCCCCCAACAGCAGGGGCATGCCCGCCCCGCCACCGGTGCGGCCCATGCGATCCACCGTCTTGTCGGCCACGTAGAACACGACGGCGCCGATTGCCAGGCCGAGTGCGACGGCCAGAGCACCGCTGACCCGAACGCCTTCCCCGGCGAGTTCGAACGAGATGCTGGAGATCAGCGCGCCGGCACCGAAGCCGAGGACCAGACCGACCAGACGCTCGTTCCAGTCGCGGACGGTGCCGGCCACGGCTCCGACGAGCAGAGAGGACGCAGCGACGAGGCCCCAGAGGAGCGCGGTGAGCACAGCGTGAGCATACGGACACGCGGAGTGTCTGGCGTGAAACCAGAAGAGCCCGATCGATCGGCGTGATCGATGGGCTCAGAGGTATGGGATGACCTGCCGCGCGATGGCCGGCGGCAGGTCACCTACGGCGTCAGCGCCGTACGTTGCAGTTCGGCGGGTTTCCGCAGTGGTGGCCTCCGTCGCATGCGTTGCAGCGACAGGTGCAGTTTCCCTTGGTTGCGATGCGCATCGTTGCTCAACTCCTAACGTGCCCAAGCGTCGCTGGTACTGCGCGGTAGCAAATCGCCCGAGCTCAGGCGGATATCAACTTATAACAACTCAACGATAGTTCGGCTCAGGGCGAAAATAAAGGATTCCAGTGATCACCCGGCGTTTTGCCGCCGCAGCCTCAGATGTGTGACGAGTGTGTGACGGCAAATGAAATTCTCTTGCCCGCAGCCGGATCTGGCTCAGGCGGTGCCGTCGCGAACGCCGAGTCGCAGATGTTCGATGTGGTAGATCGCCTCATCGAGCAGTTGCGCGACGTGGCTGTCGTAGAGCCGGTAGACGATGTTGCGCCCCGACCGGTCTCCGGTCACCAGTCCCAGCGTCCGCAACAGGCGCAACTGGTTGGACACCGCAGGTTGTTCCATCCCGACCGCCGCCGACAGTTCGGTGACCGAGCAGGGGGATTCGCGCAGCCGGGTCAAGATCAGCAATCGGTTGGGAGACGCCAGTGCCTGCAGGGTCTCGGCGACCTTGACCGATGACGCGGCATCGAGCGATGCGGCGGGCGTGGAACGTCCCTCGACACCATGACCCATGCGCCCATTCTCGCATGGCACGCAAGTGAGCATTGATACATTTAAATCTGTACATGTATAAACGTATGAGTTCGTCAATCCAACGAAGGGTGCTCGATGACCGCGCTGTCTCCCGCCGTCGAACCAGCACCGGCGCGCCCGCGGTCCGGCGGTTGGCTGTGGACGGTGCCCACTGTCCGGTGGGCCGCCGCGGCACTCGCACTGTTTCTCACCGGACTGGCCGCGCAACTCCTCGGAGCACCGCAGGCCGTGGTCTGGACGTTGTACCTGGCCTGCTACGTCGTCGGCGGGTGGGAACCCGCGTGGGCCGGCGTGCGGGCCTTACGCAACCGCACACTCGACGTCGACCTGCTGATGATCGTCGCGGCGATCGGTGCGGCCACCATCGGGCAGGTGTCCGACGGTGCGCTGTTGATCGTCATCTTTGCGACGTCGGGCGCGCTCGAAGATGTGGCGACCACAAGGACCGAGCGGTCGGTGCGCGGGTTGCTCGACCTCGCTCCCGAGCACGCCACCCTCCTCGGCGACGGGTCCCAACGTGTGGTCGCCGCCGCCGATCTGCGGCCCGGCGACGTCATCGTGGTGCGTCCGGGCGAGCGAATCTCGGCTGACGGCACAGTGATCGGCGGTGCCTCGGAGGTCGACCAGTCCTCGATCACCGGGGAGCCACTGCCCGCCGCGAAGGACGTCGGCGACGACGTGTTCGCCGGGACCGTCAACGGTTCGGGTGCGCTGCGCGTCGAGGTGACGCGCGAACCCTCGCAGACCGTGGTGGCGCGCATAGTGGCGATGGTGGCCGAGGCATCGGCGACCAAGGCCACCACGCAACTGTTCATCGAGAAGATCGAGCAGCGCTACTCGGCGGGCGTGGTTGTCGCGACCCTCGCGTTGTTCACCGTGCCGCTGATGTTCGGCGCCGATTTGCGCTCGACGCTGTTGCGCGCCATGACGTTCATGATCGTGGCGTCGCCGTGCGCGGTGGTGCTCGCGACCATGCCGCCGCTGTTGTCGGCGATCGCGAACGCGAGCAGGCACGGCGTGCTGGTGAAATCTGCGGTCGCGATGGAGCGGTTGGCCGATACCGACGTGGTGGTGCTCGACAAGACCGGGACGTTGACGTCGGGGGAGCCTGTGATCTCGCGGGTGACCGTGCTCATTGACGGTGCCGATGTGCTCGGGATGGCCGCTGCCGCAGAACAGTTCAGTGAGCATCCATTGGGGCGCGCGATCGTCGCGGCGGCGCGCGGGCGCGTGGTACCTGAGGCCGGTGACTTCACGGCACTTCCGGGCCGGGGCGTGCGCGCGCGTGTGGCCGGGCACGTCGTCGAGGTCGTCAGCCCCGCAGCTTTCGCGGGGAAGGACGGGGCCGTGCGCGAGCACTGCGCCGCGATCGAGAACGACGGTGGCACCGCCGTCGTCGTCCTCGAGGACGGGCTACCCGTCGGTGTCATCGGCCTGGCCGACCGGCTGCGGCCCGACGCTCCTGCCGCCGTGATGCAGTTGGCGCAGTTGACCACACACCCACCCATGCTGCTGACCGGTGACAACCGTCGCGCCGCCGGACGACTGGCGGAGGAGGCCGGCATCGCCGACGTGCACGCCGAACTCCTCCCCGACGGCAAAGCCGCTGCGGTGCAGAAACTTCAGCGCGACAACACGCACGTGCTCGTGGTGGGCGACGGCGTCAACGACGCACCCGCGATGGCCGCCGCGCACACCTCGATCGCGATGGGCGGGGCGGGTGCGGACCTGACGGTCCAGACCGCCGACGTCGTCACCATCCGCGACGAACTCGCCACCGTCCCCGCGGTGATCGCACTGGCGCGGCGGGCCCGACGCGTCGTCATCGCGAACCTCGTGATGGCTGGCGCCGCGATCACCACGCTGGTCCTATGGGACCTGTTCGGCCACTTGCCGTTACCGCTCGGTGTGGCCGGACACGAAGGGTCGACGATCTTGGTGGCGCTCAACGGCCTTCGCCTGCTGAGCAACCGCGCCTGGATCAGCCCCGGCGCAACACCGACTTGAGGTCGTCGAGCACCGAGGGGTCCTCGATCGTCGAGGGCACGGGCTCGTCCTTGCCGTCGGCGATACCGCGCATGGTCTTGCGCAGGATCTTGCCCGAGCGGGTCTTCGGCAACGCCGACACCACGTCGACGGACTTGAAAACGGCCACGGCGCCGATGCTCTCGCGTACCTTCTGGATCAGCTCGTCACCCAGCTTGTCGGCGGACGCACCGGATTTGAGCACCACGAACCCTCGCGGCACCTGCCCCTTGAGTTCGTCGGCCACACCGATCACGGCACACTCGGCGACCGCGGGATGCTCGGCGAGCACGGCCTCGATCGACCCTGTCGACAGGCGGTGTCCGGCCACGTTGATGACGTCGTCGGTGCGGCCCATGACGAACAGGTAGCCGTCTTCGTCGATGTAGCCGCCGTCACCGGTGAGGTAATAGCCCTCGAACGCCGACAGGTACGAGGAGATGTAGCGCTGGTCGTCGCCCCACACGGTGGGCAGCGTGCCCGGCGGCAGCGGCAGCTTGATGCAGATCGCGCCTTCTTCGTTCGGATCGGCGACGGAGCCGTCGGCCCGCAGGATCTGCACGTCGTAACCGGGCATCGGCACGGTCGCCGAACCGGGCTTGACCGGCATGAGTTCGAGGCCGGCCGGGTTGGCCGCGATCGCCCAGCCTGTCTCGGTCTGCCACCAGTGGTCGATGACGGGCTTGCCGAGTCTCCAGGCGGCCCAGTGGTAGGTGTCCGGATCGAGGCGCTCACCGGCCTGGAACAGGTACTTCAGGCTCGACAGGTCGTAGTCGCGCATGCGCGCGCCTTCGGGGTCTTCCTTCTTGATCGCGCGCACTGCGGTCGGCGCGGTGAACAACGCCTTCACCTTGTGTTCGGAGATGACGCGCCAGAAGGCGCCCGCGTCGGGTGTGCCGACCGGTTTGCCTTCGTACAGAACGGTTGTCGCGCCCAGCATCAGCGGCGCATACACGATGTAGGAGTGCCCGACCACCCAGCCCACGTCGGACGCCGTCCAGAACACGTCGCCGGGTTCGATGCCGTAGATGTTGCGCATCGACCACAGCAGCGCCACCGCGTGTCCGCCGTTGTCGCGGACGATGCCCTTGGGCTTGCCCGTGGTGCCGGACGTGTACAGCACGTACAGCGGGTCGGTGGCGGCCACCGGGACCGGATCGGCCGGTTCGGCCGTGGCCACCAGCTCGTGCCAGTCGACGTCGCGACCCTCGATCAGGTCGCAGGGTTTCTGATCGCGTTGCAGGATGACGCACGCCTGCGGGGTGTGCTCGGCGATCTGAAGCGCAGAGTCCAGCATCGGCTTGTACTCGACGATGCGGGTCGGCTCGATACCGCACGAGGCGGCGACGACGACCTTGGGCTTGGCGTCGTCGATGCGCGCGGCCAGTTCGTGCGCGGCGAACCCGCCGAACACGACCGAGTGCGTGGCGCCCAGACGTGCGCACGCCAGCATGGCCATGACAGCCTCGGGCACCATCGGCATGTAGATGACGACGCGGTCGCCCTTCTCGACGCCGAGGCCGCGCAGCGCTCCGGCGACCTTTGCTGTGGCGTCGCGCAGCTCGCGGTAGGTGTAGGTGCGCTTGGTGCCCGTGACCGGCGAGTCGTAGATCAGAGCTGCCTGGTCACCGCGCTCTGCGACGTGGCGGTCGAGCGCGTTGGTGCACGTGTTCAATTCGGCGTCGGGGAACCAGCGGTAGAACGGCGGGTTGCTGTCGTCGAGGATGCGCTGCGGGTCGCGGGTCCACGTCACCGCTTTGGCGGCGTCGGCCCAGAACGTGGCCGGGTCGGTGATGCTGGACTCGAACAAGGCACGGTAACCGGACATACCGCAAACCGTAATCTGCGTCACGTGCAACGTGGATGCAACCCTGCAAAAAACATCCAACGGTGACCTTCCGCCGCGCAGGCGGCCGCGTCGCGACGTTTGACTCCTGTGGGTCCGGGTAGCCAGCACCCATGTCTGAAACACGCCCGCTGGCCATGGTGACCGGTGCCTCGAGCGGCATCGGTTTCGAGCTGGCGATGCTGCTTGCCGACGACGGATACGACCTGATCGTGGCGGCCGACGGCGAGGCCATCTACCCCGCGGCCGACAAGCTCGGCACCGAGTGCGCCACCGTCCAGGCCGTGCAGGTCGACCTCCGCAAACCCGCCGATGTCGAGCGACTGTACCGCTCGTCGTCCGGCCGGGTGCCCGACGTCGTGGTGCTCAACGCCGGCTCGGTGCGGGCCGGGTCGTTCATCGAGGGCGACCTGGACGCCGATCTGTCGATCATCGACCTGAATGTCCGATCGACCGTGCACCTGGCAAAGCGCGTGCTGCGCGACATGACGGCCAAAGGCTCGGGCAAGGTGCTGTTCACATCGTCGATCGTGGCCGCCATGCCCGGCTCGCTGCAGTCGATCTACAACGCGTCGAAGTCGTTCATCCAGTCGCTCGCAGAGGCGCTGCAGGACGAACTGCGCGACACCGACGTCACCGTCACCGCGCTCATGCCCGGCCCCACCGATACAAACCTGTTCGCGCGCAACCACATGGAGAACACGGTGCTGGCGCGGTGGATCCCCAAGGACGATCCCGCGCAGGTGGCCAAGCAGGGGTACGACGCCATGATGAACGGCCGCCGCCGCGTGGTCGCGTCGTCGATCAGCAGCAAGGCGTTGGGCTTGATCAACACCGTTCTACCGGACATGGTGAAGGCGAAGCTCAACCGTTTCATAGCCAGCCCCGTGCGGGGGAACTGATGAAGGAGCAAGGGGTTATGGAGGAGTCATCTCCGGCTGCGGTGGACAGCTCGCTGACCGTCAAACGGGACACGACAGCCACGCGTCAGCAAGTCTGGGACGTCATCGCCGACGGCTGGACGTATTCGCAGTGGGTGGTGGGCAATACGCGCATGCGTGCCGTCGACCCCAACTGGCCCGCACCGGGCTCCACCATCCACCACACCATCGGAGTGTGGCCGGTGGTGCTCAACGACGAGACCGTTGTCGAATCATGCACCCCTGGTGAGGAACTGATCCTGCATGCCAAGGGGCGTCCGTTCGGCAAGGCGCGAATCGTGATGCGGCTGCACGACCTTCCCGACGGCGGGTGCCGTGTGGAGATGGCCGAGGTGCCGATCGGCGGGCCGCTCGACTGGGTGCCGCGTCGCCTGGCGCTGCTTGCGGCGTTCCCGAGGAACCGGGAGTGCACGGCACGACTCGTGGCGCTCGCCGAGCGCCGGCCCGAGCCGGAATGAGCCGCGACAGCGCAGATGCGGTGGTGATCGGCGCCGGCCACAACGGCCTGGTCGCGGCCGCGATGCTGGCCGACGCCGGCTGGGATGTGCTGGTTCTCGAGGCGCAACCCGTGCCAGGCGGCGCGGTCAAGAGCGCCGAACTGGTGCCCGGATACACGAGTGATCTGTTCAGTGCGTTCTACCCGTTGTCGGTCGCCTCGCCTGCGCTGCGAGCGTTGAACCTCGAAGACCACGGCCTGCGGTGGACACATGCGCCCGCCGTGGTGGGCCATCCCCGGTCCGCGGCCGACGACGACGCGCCGATGATCTACCGCGACATCGACCGTACCGCGGCCGAGTTGGACCGCCACCATTCCGGAGACGGTCGGCGTTGGTGCGATCTGTTCGAACAGTGGCTGAAGATCAAGGACGGGCTGATCTCGTCGCTGTTCACCCCGTTCCCGCCGGTATCCGGCCTGATGCAGTTGCTGCGCAAGCTCGGTACCGCCGAGGCCCTGCGGCTGGCGCAACAGCTCGTGATGCCCGCGGGCATCATGGCCGAGCATCTCTTCGACGGTGACGCCGCCCGACTGTTGTTGCTGGGCAACGCGATGCACGCCGACGTACCGATCGACGGCGTGGGCAGCGCGGTCATGGGCTACCTGCTGATCATGATGGCGCAGGACGGTGGCTGGCCCGTGCCGGTCGGGGGTGCCGGGCAGTTGACCGCAGCGCTGGTGAACCGCGCCCGCTCGGCCGGTGCGCGCATCGAATGTGACCGGCGGGTCGACGGCATCGATGTGCGTGGCGGACGCGCTGTCGGTGTGCGGGTTTCCGACGGGACGACGGTACGTGTGCGCCGCGCCGTCATCGCCGATACGTCGGCGCCGCGGCTGTACCGCGACCTGCTACCCGAACACGCCGTGCCCGCGGCGGTGCGACGCAGTTTCGACCGATTCGTGTGGGACACACCCGTGCTGAAGATCAACTATGCGCTCGACGCGCCCGTGCCGTGGCGTTCGAAAAACCTCAACGACGCCGGGACCGTGCACGTCGGCGCGGACCACGACGGGCTCGTGCGGTGGATGGCCGACCTCAACACCAGGACGCTGCCGCAGCAGCCGTTCATGCTGTTCGGGCAGATGACCACGGCTGATCCCACCCGCTCACCGGCCGGAACCGAAAGTGCCTGGGCCTACACACATCTACCGCGAGGCATGGCCGATGATGCGTCGGCCGACCGACTGTCCGAGATCGTCGACCATGTCCTCGAAGAGCATGCCCCCGGGTTCGGCGACCGCGTGATCGGCCGCGTGGTCCAGCGGCCGTCCGACCTTGAGGGCGCCGATGCGAACCTGCACACCGGTGCCGTCAACGGCGGTACCTCACAGCTGTATCAACAGTTGATCTTCCGGCCCGTACCCGGCTTCGGGACCGCCGAGACGCCCGTCGCCAACGTGTTCCTTGGCAGCGCAGGCGCGCATCCCGGTGGTGGTGTGCACGGGGTGTGCGGCCGCAACGCGGCCAAGGCCGCGTTGGCCAACGACGGCGTGCTCGGCTGGCCCCGAAGGAAACTCAGCAAGGCCGTGTTGTCGTTGGTCACCAGGTGAAGTCCCTGGAGGACGTCGCCGCGGAGGTCTTCGGGTGGCGGTCGTTGCGCGCGGAGCAACTCGAGGCGATGTCGGCGATCCTCGACGGCAGCGACGTGCTTGCGGTGATGCCCACCGGTTCCGGCAAGTCGGCGATCTATCAGGTGCCCGCGGTGCTGCTGTCCGGCCCAGTGCTGGTGATCTCGCCGTTGATCGCGTTGCAGTTCGACCAGATCGCGCAACTGAAGCGCACCGACGCACCGCAGGCCGTGGCCATCAACTCCCGGCAGAGCGCCGCGAAGCTCAACCGGGCGTGGGACGCCGTGCGGGGCGGGCAGGCGCGGTACATCTTCCTCGGACCCGAGCAGTTGGCCAGGGACGACGTGATGGACAGGCTCGCCGAGGTGCAACCGGCGCTAGTGGTGGTCGACGAGGCGCACTGCGTGTCGGCGTGGGGGCATGACTTCCGGCCCACCCATCTACGGGTGCGCGATGCGATCGACCGCCTCGGCAGGCCACCCGTGGCGGCGCTCACCGCAACGGCGTCGGGTGTGGTGCGGCGCGAGGTCATCGACATCCTCGGACTGCGGAAGCCCGTCGTCATCGCGAGCGGATTCGACCGGCCGAACATCGGTCTCGAAGTGTTCTCACACACCGACGACGCGCAGAAGCGTCAAGCCGTCCTCGACGCGGTCGCCGAGATGGCACCGCCGGGACTGCTGTACTGCGCCACCCGCAAGGACGTCGAGTTCTACGCCGAGGAACTCCGCCGCCGTGGCGTGTCGGCGGCGGGGTATCACGCGGGGTTGCGAGCGCGCGAGCGCGCGGAGGTGCAACGCCGTTTCCACGACGACGAGGTTGACGTGGTGGCCGCGACCTCGGCGTTCGGCATGGGCATCGACAAGCCGAATGTCCGTTTCGTCGTGCATGCCTCGATCCCGGAGTCGGTCGACACCTATTACCAGCAGATCGGCCGCGCCGGCCGCGACGACGAACCCGCTTCGGCCGTGCTCCACTACCGTGCGGAGGATCTCTCGCTTGGCACCTTCTTCGCCACGCACAACGCCGACGCGGAGCTTTTGGCCCGGGTGTACTCGGCGCTCGACGGCGGTGGGCCCAAGCGACTGAAAGATCTTCGTGCGGCCCTGGGCTCAGGTGGGCGGAGCGTGACCTCGGCGGTGAACCTGTTGGAGCGCGCCGGCGCCGTCACCTCCGGGCGGGCGGGCTTCTCGACGACGGGTCTGGGCCCCGACGAGGCGGTGCGCAAGGCCGTCGAGATGTCCGAGATCTCCGAACGCGTCGACCGCACCCGCGTGGAGATGATGCGGTCCTATGCCGAGACCCCGGACTGCCAACGGCAGTTCCTGTTGGCGTACTTCGGCGATCACCTGCCGCGGCCCTGCGGCAATTGCGATCGCTGCCGCGACGATTCGAGGCCGACGAGTTCGGGCACGCCCGCGATCGCACCGGGCACGCCCGTCGAGCACCGTGAATGGGGACCCGGCGTGATCCTCGACGGCGACGAGGACCGGCTCACGGCCCTGTTCGACTTCTACGGCTACCGAGTGCTGTCCGTGGACGCGATCAACGAGACGTCGGTGCTGGAGATTTCCTCTGCCGAGCAGACGTAAAACTGCTCATTTTCGCGCCGAAATGGGCAGTTTTATGTCTGCTCGCGGGTAGGGCACAGGCGGTTCCCGACGGACTGTCAGTGCGGCGTCAAGGTTTGTACAGCAGCGGCCAAGACTCCGCCAGGACACTCGTCGTCATGGCTCGGTTGATGGATGTTCGAGGGGTGACCCACTCGACGAAGCTCATGTCCCTGCTTGCTCCGCGGGCCGCCGCGCCTGCCGACACCCGACGCACCTACTCGGCCGGGCGCCGGCGCCTCGGGGTGGTGGAGTTGGCGCTGCCCGCGAACGCGCTGCGCGACAAGGCGGTTGCGCGCTGGGTGCGTGACCGCAGTGTCGCCGTCGAGGTGCGCGACGGGCACGAACTGGCGATCGCACGGTCCGCTGGTGTGCATCCGTCGCGCGTGACCGCGCACGCCGAGGGTCTGTCGGCCGACGAGTTGGTGTTCTGCTCGGTCGGTCTACGCGTCGGGCGGGTGGTGGTGTCTCGCGCCGACCATGTCGACGTGCTGGCCGTGACCGGTCGTCGGCAAGCCGTGCTGTTGGGGTCGCTGCGCCGCAGGCTCACCAGGACAGTGTTCGACTGCGCGACGGTCGACGTGGTCGGGATGTACGGCGACGTCGACCATGCCGCGCATCACAGCGTGAGCTACCCGTCGGCCGTCGCGGTGATGCTGGCCGAGATGAGCCGCATCCGTCGTGACCACGGCGTCATGCTCACCCGCATCGCGCTCGGCGGGCGTCACCTGACGTTCGGCGCCGGGGCGGGGGAGCTGTCCGAGGTTGCCGCGGCCGTCGACGGGACACTCGACGACGCGTGTGCGACGCTGCGGTTCCCGCGTCCGTCGGTGGTGGTGTCGGCGTCGCCGGCGGTCTAGGAGTCCTGCAGCGACGAGATGGCCTTGCGCAGTTTCTCCGCGGCGTCGTCGGCCACCTCGCGCAGATCGGGAGCGTCCGAGACCTGCACCATCACTTGCGGATCCATGGCGTCGACGATGATCGTGTCGGCATTCTCGGGGTCTCGGCGCACCGCGACGTTGCACGGCAGCAGGAGGCCGATCTGACGGTCGGCGGTGACCGCACGGTGCGCCAGTGGCGGGTTGCAGGCACCGAGGATCGTGTAGTCCTCGATTTCCTCGCCCAGCTTGGCCTTCAGCGTGAACCTCATGTCGATCTCGGTGAGCACACCGAACCCCTGATCGGCCAGCGCCGCGCGCGTGCGCTCCACGGCGTCTTCGAACGACGTGTGCAACGTCGTCGACAATGCGTAACCCATGTCGCCCTCCTGATCCCTCAGGCCAGCGCCAGAAACAACTTCTCCAGCTCGGCCTCGCTCATCGGCTCCTGCCCTTCGGCAGCCTCACCGGTCAGGCATTCCCGCAATCCGGTCGCGACAATCTTGAACCCGGCCCGGTCCAACGCCCGCGACACCGCTGCCAGCTGCGTCACGACGTCCTTGCAGTCGCGTCCCTGCTCGATCATGTTGATCACGCCGGCGAGCTGCCCCTGGGCCCGGCGCAACCGGTTGAGCACTGCCGCCACTGCGTCTTCGTCACCAACCATGGTGTAGCTCCCTTCGGCACACTGTTGAAACCATGGTACCGGTGGGGGTATTTCCTCCGGTGCTCATGCCACTGCCGGTCTGGCCATGAACAGCCGGGTGACGCGGCGCAGCGGGCAGCGGCTGAACCGGGCGCACACCATTGTCATGGACGCGGCGATCACGGTGAGGCTCGCCGCGGCCAAGCCGACGAATGGGTGGATCTCCTGTGCCAGGATCACCGACGACATCGCCAACACGAACCAGCCGAACGCTTTTCGTAGCGCGTCGGGGTTGATCTTTGTGGTCAGCCGGGTGCCGATCAAACAGCCGGCCACAGCCGCGCCGGTCACGGCGGCGGCCAGTGCCCAGTCGATCTGAAGGCCGGTCAGATGTCCCGCGAGGCCGGAGAACGAGTTGAGCGCGATGACAATCAGTGACGTGCCGACCGCGGCCGGCATCGGCAGTCCGCCCAACAAAGTCAAAGCGGGCACCACCAGGAAGCCGCCGCCGGCGCCGATCATGCCGGTGAGTCCACCGACGGCCAGACCGAGCGAGACGACCCGGACAACCGGCAGGCCGTGCGCCGTCGTGGCTTCCGGAGCCCTGCGGCCGCGCAACATGGGGATGGCGGCGGCCACCATCACGACCGCGAACGCGATGAGCAGCGCGGTCCCGGGAATGAACCGGCCCAGAACGCCGCCGGCGTATGCACCCGCCACCCCGGCCGCTCCGAAGCTCAGGCCGGCGCGCCACTGCACCCGGCCCGCGCGAGCGTGTGACACCGCGCTCACGGCGCTGGTGACACCGACGACCAGCAGTGAGGTGGTGACCGCCTGCTTGGCATCCATGCCCGCGACGTAGGCGAGCAAGGGCACCGTGAGAATCGACCCGCCGCCTCCGAGCATCCCGAGGGTGATGCCGACGAACACCGCGAGAACGATTGTGAGCGCAATCATGTTGGATCAGGCGGCTTTCCGGTTCTTCAGGCCGGCGAGTTGCGCGAGGATGCTCGCCGCATCGCAGGCGGTGCCGCGGTTGTACGGCAGCTTGGCCAAGGCCATACCCATCGCGCAGGTGTTCGTCAGCGCGGCGATGGCGAGTCCGCTGCCCACCGCGGCGGCCACCCACTTGGCCGCGGGAACCGCGACACTCGCCAGTACTCCGGTCAGCACGATCGAACCGGCCACCAGGCGCACCTGGCGCTCCAGGTCCCAGCGTTGGGCGCCGCGATCGACCGCGAAACCCGCGGCTTCCCACGCGGTGATACCACCTTCGAGGATGTGCACGTTGGTCAGCCCGGCGTTGCGCAGTGTTTCCCCGGCCTGGGTGGCCCGTTGCCCGGAGCGGCACACCACGACGACGTCTGTGTCGAGGTGTTCGACGATCTCGTCGCGGTGCTCGCGCAGCAGGTCCAGCGGCACGTTGTACGACCCGGCGATGTGGTTGGTCTCGAATTCAGCTGGGGTGCGCACATCGAGGATCCGGGGCGAGGTTGCCGATTTGAGCTGGGCATCGAGGTGGGTTGCGGTGATGACGCCAGGGGAGAGCATGAGCAATTCCTTCGATTTGAGGTGTGGGTGTGGATACACCCAGGGGTATTTGTTTGACGGGAATAGGTATACCCCCTAGGGTACTTGTTATACCCATAGGGGTATCCACTGGTTCCTCGCAGGTATCGAATGAATGGATTCTGGAAGTGAAGTTCACGCAGTACTACCTGGACTGTCTGTCCCACGCGTCGTATCTGATCGCTGACGAAACCACCGGTCGTGCAGTGGTTGTCGATCCGCAACGCGACGTCGCCGGGTACCTGGCCGACGCCGAGGAGTTCGGTTACACGATCGAACTCGTCATAGAGACCCACTTCCATGCCGACTTCCTGTCCGGCCACCTGGAGCTGGCCAAGGCCACCGGCGCCAAGATCGTGTACTCATCGGTCGCCGAGACCGAGTTCGAGTCGATGGGCGTCGCCGACGGCGAGCGTTACTCGCTGGGTGAAGTGACGTTGGAGTTTCGCCACACCCCGGGGCATACACCGGAATCGATGAGTGTCGTCGTCTACGAGCACTCCAACGACGACGTGCCCTACGGCGTGCTCACCGGTGATGCCCTGTTCATCGGCGACGTCGGCAGGCCGGATCTACTGGCCTCGATCGGCTTCACCCGAGAGGAACTGGCCGAAAAGCTGTACGACTCACTGCACAACAAGCTGATGACGCTGCCCGACGCCACGCGCGTCTACCCCGCGCACGGGGCCGGGTCGGCCTGCGGCAAGAACCTGTCCACCGAGCGGTGGTCGACCATCGGGGAGCAGAAGCAGACCAACTACGCCCTGCGGGCTCCTGATCTGGCCACCTTCATGGCCCTGGTGACGGCGGGGCAGCCGGCGGCGCCGAGCTACTTCGTCTACGACGCCATCCTCAACCGCAAGGACCGCGACCTGCTCGACGAGACCGAGATACCCGCGGCGATGAGCTACGAGCAGGTCAACCAAGCACTGCGCGACGGCGCGATCCTGGTCGACGGACGCAGCCCGGAGGAATTCGCCACCGGCCATCTGCGCCAGGCGATCAACATCGGTCTGCAGGGGCGGTATGCGGAGTTCGCCGGGTCGGTCGTGCCCGCCGACGTCGACATCGTGCTGTTCACCGAGCCCGGCGAGGAGTTGGAGGCCAAGAACCGGCTGGCTCGCATCGGATTCGACCGGGTGATCGGCCACCTGGACCGGCCGTTCGAGGTGATGCTGGCGCACCCTGACGATGTCCAGATGGCGTCACGGCTCACCGCGACGGCCTTCGACCAACGCACCGCGGAGGTCGCCGACCTGCAGATCGTCGACGTGCGAAACCCGGGCGAGGTCGCCGATGGGGCCATTCCCCACGCGATCACCATTCCGGTGGGTCAGCTGCCGGCCCGGCTCGGCGAGCTCGACCCGGCCAAGCCGACCGTCGTGTACTGCGCGGGTGGCTACCGCTCCTCGGTGGCCGCAAGTGTGTTGCGGCGCAACGGTTTCGCCGATGTCAGCGACATCCTGGGCGGCTACGGAGCATGGCGCGACGCGCGGCAGGGCGTCTGATCGATCGGATGCTCGTCGCTGCCGGTGAATCGGGTGGGCGAAGGCAACAGTTTGTGGCGTCGTTGTACATGGAGAACTACTCCAGAGAGGCGACGTGATGTCACACACCGAGGAGAGCGCGGCACCGCGTGGATGGGCGTTGGTCACCGGCTCGACGAGTGGGATCGGGCGGGAGACCGCATTGCTGTTGGCGCGGGACGGTTACTCCGTGATCGTGAGCGGACGCGATGAAGCGCGGGCCGGGGACGTCGTCGACCGCATCACCACCGACGGCGGTACCGCGGTAGCGCTCACGGCCGATCTCAGCGATACGGCGGCGGTGCGCACACTGGCCACGGACGCTCTCGAGGTCGCGGGCGGCGCGATCGACGTCCTGGTGAACAACGCGGGCGGCGGCACCTTCGCGGCCACGGAAGACACCACCGACGACATGTTCGACGTCGCCTTCAAGGTGCACGTCAAAGGGCCGTTCATCCTCACCGCGGCGCTCGCCCCGTTGATGGCGCAGCGCGGTGGTGGGGCGATCGTCAACGTCGGCTCCATCAGCGCCGATCTCGCGGCGTCCGGTGTTGCGATCTTTCAGGCCTCCAAGGCCGCGCTGGACATGCTCACGAAATCCTGGACCGCGGAGTACGGTCCGCGCGGCGTCCGGGTCAACACCGTGAACCCCGGCTTTGTGATCACCCCGGCCAACGAGGCTTTCCGCGACGGCTACGGGCCGTTCGTCGAGACCGTGCCTGCCCGCCGTGGCGCCGAACCCGAGGAAGTCGCCGAGGTCATCCGGTTTCTCATCTCCCCGGCCGCCTCCTACATCCAGGGTGCGGCGATCGCGGTCGACGGGGGACGGACCGCCGTGCTGCCGATGTGAGCGCATCGACTTCAGGCGCTAAAGGGAACCATTCGCACCGTCGGCACCGTCGGTCGCCGCTCCGGATCCGTAGTTGGTGGCGCTGCCGCCCCCGCCCCCGACGCCGTTGGCACCGGACGTACCGAAGCCGCTGTTTCCGCCATCCCCTCCGGTCGCGTCGTCGGTGGACGTGATGTCGAAAACGAGTGCGTCGCCACCGCTTCCACCATTTCCGCCGATGAATCCGTTGCCGCCGTTGCCGCCCGCGCCGGCGGTTGCGGTGCCACCAGAGGCGGCCTTGCCGCCGGTCCCACCGTCGCCGCCACGCGACCCGCTTGTGTTGCGGATGATGGTGCCACCGTTGCCGCCTCCGCCGCCCAGCGCCGATCCGGTGCCTGCGTTTTCCGCGTTGCCGCCCGCACCACCGTGGCCACCCTGTTCGTTGTTCAACTGTAATCGACGGCACCACCGTTGCCGCCGGTGCCTGCGGTCGCGGTGCCGGTGGACTCGGAGTTGTGGATGTAGGCGCCGCCGCCGTTGCCGCCGCCCCCCGAGCTCAGGCCCCCGTCGCCGCCGGTGCCGCCTTTACCTGCGGTGGCATTACCGTAGCCGTAATGCTCGGCGGTGCCGCCATTGCCGCCGGCGCCTGGCCTCGACGCGCCGTTACCGCCGTTGCCTCCGGAACCGGCTATGGCGTCGCCGAGGCCGTGGTGGGTGGCGTTGCCGCCGTCGCCACCGGCGCCGGCATACGACGCGAATCCGCCATTGCCGCCGGCGCCGCCGGTGACGGTTCCCAGGCCCGCCGACTGGGCTGAGCCGCCGTTGCCGCCGCGGCCCACTCTCAGCTGGCCGAAGTTGGAATTGCCGCCGGCGCCGCCGGTGGCGGCGGCCGTCGACGTGGTGTTGGTGATGGTGGCGTTGCCCCCGTTTCCGCCGTTGCCGCTGTCGCCGTTGCTTCCGCGGCCGTCGGCGACGCCACCGACGCCGCCGGTGACGCTGCCCAGCCCGGAGGTGGTGGCGTCACCGCCCGCGCCGCCGTGCCCTCCGCTGCCGGACGTGTGAAAGCCTCCGCGGCCCCCGGTGCCGCCCTTGCCGCCGGACACATTCGCTGCCGATTCGGTGTTGTCGACGGTCGCGTCACCGCCGTCGCCGCCGATGCCACCGGCGCCGCGTTCAGCGGTGCCCCCATTTCCTCCGGCGCCACCGATCGCCGTCGAGGTCGCGCTCGACGCGCCGGTGATGGTGGCGTCGCCGCCGGCACCACCGTCACCGGCGCCGGCCGTGTTGGTGTCACCGTTGCTGTTACCGCCGTTGCCGCCGGCGCCGCCCAATGCTGAGCCCGTACCGGCGTTGACCGCGGCGCCGCCGTCGCCGCCGTCACCGGCCGAGTTGGTGGTGCTGTGGCCACCGTTGCCGCCCCTGCCGCCCGTGACATCGGAGGTGGTTGCAGCGTTGTCGATCGTGCCGTCACCGCCGTCGCCGCCCGCGCCGCCACGACCGCTACTGGCATTCCCGCCGTGGCCGCCGTCTCCACCGTTGCCGAGATTGCCGCCGTCACCGCCGTTTCCACCGCGTCCGCCGTCGATCCCGGCATCGGTGGTGCTGTGGCCGTCGCCGCCGCGTCCGCCATGGCCTCCCGCCGCGGTAACGGAGGCGCCACCAACACCGTTGGCGCCGCCAACCGTGCCGCTGCCGCCGGTGCCGCCGCTGCCGGCCGCGCCGCTGTTGCCGCCATTGCCGCCAGCCCCGCCGTCAAGATGTCCGGCGTCACCGTGCGCGCCCGCGCCCCCGTTGCCTGGACTGCCGGCCGCGCCGCCGTCGCCGCCGTCGCCGCCATCACCGGTTCGGCCGGCGCGCAAGACGATCAGGGGTCCGCGTCCACCGGCCCCGCCGTCACCGCCCTGGCCTCCGGCCCCGCCGTCGCCGCCGTTACCACCGGCGCCGCCCGCCTCGCCTGCGGTGGTCGCGGTCGTTCCGTGAACGCCGTCCCCGCCGTTGCCGCCGTTGCCACCTGCCCCGCCTGCACCGCCTGCGCCTGCGGTGGCGAAGATCGCGAACAGGCCTACGCTGCCGCCATTCCCGCCGTTTCCGCCGCGTCCACCTGCAATGCCTGCCGCACCTGACGCGCCCGACTCAGTCGTCGTCGCTCCGTTGCCGCCGTTCGCCCCGGCGCCGCCGTTGCCGGCTTGGGCGAACAACGCGAAAGCCCCGCTGTTCCCGCCTCTTCCGCCCGCACCGCCGTCGCCACCGTTCACACCTGCGACCCCGGCGGCTCCAGCACCACCGTCGCCGCCGGTCCCCAGGAAGAGACCTCCGTGGCCGCCGTGGCCTCCGTTACCGCTGTTCGCCCAGGCGACCCCGGACCCGCCTGCGCCGCCGTTGCCGAACAGGAGCGTCGATCCGCCTGTGCCGCCGTTGAATCCGGCACCGCCCACACCGATCAAGCCGCTGCGGCCGCCGTTGCACACTTTTCCGTCAGGGCAGGTTTCCGCGGTGTAGCTGAAGCCGTTGCCGATCAGCAGTCCGGCATCGGGGTGAGTAGCGGTGCCGTTTCCGATGAACAGCAGGATGAAGTTGTTGACCGCTGCAGCGGGATCAGGAACGTCGCCGACCCTTTGGGCTGGGGGAGTGGGGCTGGACGCGGGTGACCCCGTTGTCGTGATGTCAAGGGCGGCTGCCGAGAACTGGTTGTCGTTGCTGACCGCGGGTGCCTCGACGGCCACGTTGCGCTTTTTGGGCGCAAGGGAAATCGGGCTGGAGGCCGGGGATTCTTCCCGGTGGTGCCGGCGGTCGGTGCTGGGGGTGTCGGCCTGGATGCCGACGAGTCCGTCTGCGTGGTGTCCTTCGCCGCAACGGTGTCGGGAGCGGACCGCTGGGATCGGCTGGGGGAACCGGCACGGTGCCCGCGAGGACGATCCGGCTCGGCGTACTTGCGGGTGGTTCTCGATGTCGTGGCTCGCGACTTGGATGTCGATCCGGTCGAGGCGGCTGCACCATCTGTGCCGACTTCCGGCTTGCTGGATTCGTCGCCCGCAGCTGCGCTGTGGCCGGCCAGGGAATCTGAGAATTTGCCAGAACGCAGCTTGTTGGCTCCGGCGCCAAACCGGGGCGGGCCGACCTTCGTGGCCGCCGGGCCGCGGGAGCCCGCCGAGTCAGCCCGATCGGCCTTCGCGCCGTCGGTCGAGGTGTCGGAACTCGTAGTCTCACCGGTGTCGGCGGACGCCACGGCTGCCGAGCCGAGCGCGAGACCGATCCCCAGCGCGACTGCCAGTGCCCCGACCCGGCCTACATAGCGGGCATGCCTGCCCAATGCTGCCTGCGACTGCGAGCGGTCAGGACGGTTGTCGGTACCAGCGACTGCCACGGCATCTCGCCCTGCAAGGAGTCAGGGAGAGTCCCCAACATCGATTCGGAGGCAAGCTGACCAACCGCAACCCACGAGATGGACCGAGTGCTTTTCAGTTCGCCGGATTATTGCTAACGGGAGTATTGACTACGAAGTAATTATTTGCAGGATTTCCGATACTTTGCCCGTTTTCCGATCGCTGACATCGGCGCGTACGTGCCCGAGGATCCGGGGGACGGGCCGCCGTGCCATGTGGGCGCAGTCGCCAGTTGAGTCATCTGGGGACCGTCCGAGACGCATGAAGTAGCCTCTGAGCGGCGACGCCCCCATAGCCCAATTGGCAGAGGCAGCGGACTTAAAATCCGCCAAGTGTCGGTTCGAGTCCGACTGGGGGCACCCACTCCGACCGATACCTAGACTCCGAGCATGCGCGTGCCTCGACAAGTCGCAGAGTTCAACAAGCGCGTCACCAACCCGGCGGCGCGCGCGATCACACCGTGGCTTCCGTACCTCGGGACGCTCGAACACGTCGGGCGGAAATCGGGGAGGCGATATCGAACGCCCCTTCTGGTGTTCGAAACCCATGATGGCTACGCCATTCTCGTCGGCTACGGCCCGCAGACGGACTGGCTGAAGAACGTGCTGGCGCGCGGACATGCGGTGCTGCACAAGCGTGGGCGGGCCATTGACCTCGGCAACCCACGGGTCGTGAGCAAGGCCGACGCCGCCGCCCTCGTGGCACCGCATTCCCGACTGCTCTATCGAGCGTTTCCCTATGACGAGGCGACTCTGCTATTGACCAATGAGGGCCCAGCGGGCTGACCTTTGTACCGCACCGGACTCCACGGATGCCACTCCGGGTCTGAGTCTCGGTCTGCCAAACTGGAGATCTGACGACCAGATGAACAGGTGACAGGGAGGTGCCGATGACGGGCCAGTTCGGCCGAGTGGACAGGCGACCGCTGTACGAACAAGTCGCCGATCGTCTGCGCGAATTCATCGACACCAGCGGTATGCAACCCGGAGACAAGCTGGCCAATGTCCGCGACTTGGCGGCGGAACTGCAGGTCGGTCGGTCGTCGATCCGCGAAGCCGTCAACGCTCTGCGCGCGCAGCGCATCGTCGAGGTTCGGCACGGCGACGGCATCTATCTGTTGCAACGGCCAGAGGACGTCATCGAGTCACTGGCCACCGAACTCGTGGAGACTCACGTCGACCACCCCTACATATGGGAGACGCGACAGGCGCTGGAGACGCAGTGCGCCAGGCTGGCTGCAGTTCACGCCACTGACGATGACCTGCGTGAGCTGGATGCCTCTCTCGATCAGATGCGAGCGGAGGTCGAGAAGGGGCTGCCCGGGCTGGAGGGTGACCGGCGTTTTCATCTCGGCGTCGCTGTCGCCGCGCACAATCCGCTCCTGCTGCGGCTGCTCAAGGGGCTGCGTGTGGCGCTGGACCGGACTTCGGAGACGTCGCTGACCAGACCAGGTCAGCCGGCGCGTTCCCTCGAAGAGCACAGGGGCGTGGTGGAAGCGATCCGCGCGGGCGACGCCGCCGATGCGGCGAACAAGATGCTTGCCCACCTCGTGGGGACCACCGACGAACTCGTCCGGCGCTGACGCTCCCGCACCCCGGTTCTGGAAGTTTGTCGCGACGGAACCCTCCAGAGCTGTTACGGTTCAGTGATCAGATCACCAACACACTGTCGCGTTACTGGCATCAAGAGATCAGATCACCTGATCACGACGAACGGGAAGGCCTTATGGGCTCGTCATTCATTGCGGCCAACGGATTGTGGACGCAGCATCAAGAGGAGGCGGCCGCCAAGCTGGTCGCCCAGCTCGACGACCTGAACCTGCGTCAGGTCCGTATCAGCTGGGGTGACCAGCACGGCATCCTGAGGGGCAAGACCCTCGAGGTCGATGCGTTTCGCTCGGCGCTCAAGGAGGGCAAGGACTTCCAGACCGCAACACTGATCTTCGACAGCACCAACAACCCCGTGGTGCCGCCCTTCGAAGCCGACGGGTTCGGTGATAAGAGGCTGACCGGTCTACCCGACGCGGTTCTGGTTCCGGATCCGACGACGTTTCGGGTCCTTCCGTGGGCCGACCGGACGGGCTGGGTGCTCTCGGAGATGTACTACCGCAGCGGCGAACGCGTACCGTTCGACACGCGCGGGGTCCTGAAGACCCAGCTGGCCAAGCTTGAGGCGGAAGGTTTCAGCTTCACCACCGGCGCCGAGCTCGAGTTCTACATCACCCGACTCGTCGACCCCAAGCTGAGCTTCGTGGATTCGGGATGGCCGCCGGCGGCACCCGAGGTGACGGCGCTCTCGCACGGGTATCAGTACCTCACCGAGAACCGCGGCGACGAGATTGACCACATCCTGTCCATCCTCCGGGACCACATCGTCGCGCTCGGAATGCCGTTGGCCACGGTGGAGGACGAATGGGGCCCAGGACAGGTCGAGATGTCCTTCGATCCGCTGGTGGGCGTCGAGACTGCCGACAACGTGTTGCTCATCCGCAGCGCCATCAAGCAGATCTGCCGCAGACACGGGTACCACGCCACGTTCATGTCGCGCCCGGCGTTTCCGAACATCGTGTCCAGCGGATGGCATCTGCACCAGTCCCTGGGTGCTGCAGGACAAGCCAACATCTTCCCAGGCGAAGACGGAAAGCTGCTGTCCGACACGGCCATGCACTATATGGCAGGTCTCTTGGAGCACGCGAAGGCCAGTTCGGTGCTCACCACGCCGACCATCAACGGCTACAAGCGTTATATCGCCAATTCCTTTGCCCCCGACCGCATCGCGTGGGCAGAAGAGAACCGCGGTGCGATGATTCGCATCTCTGGCGCGCGCGGGGACAATTCCACCCACCTGGAAAACAGGATCGGTGAACCCGCGGCCAACCCGTACCTGTACATGGCCTCCCAGTTGATCGGCGGCCGCGACGGCATCGCCCGCAAACTTGATCCGGGCCCGTCCGCCGACGAGGCGTACACCGCCGATGCGCCGCTGTTGCCTGCCACTCTCGGAGAGGCGGTTGATCACTTCGAGAGCAGCGCCGTGATGCGCCGCGAATTGGGTGACGTGTTCGTCGACTACCTGACCACGGTGAAGAAGAACGAGATCTCGAGGTTCAACGCCTACGTCACGGATTGGGAGCAGCGTGAGTACTTCGAAGTCTTCTGACAGAGGTGCTCATCATCGGACCAAGCCAGCGAGGCGTCAGTACACATGCCCTTGAAAATCATTGCCGAGCACCGCGAAACACAAACAGGGCCCAATACGATCACTGTCGCGGCGGCTCAACTCGGCGGTCCATGGCTCCAACCCGCGGCGCGATTGACGTTGATCGCAGAGGCCGCGCACGTCGCAGCCGACGCCGGCGCATCATTGATCGCCTATCCGGAAACCTACCTGTCGGGCTACCCGTTCTGGCCGTCACGCACGCAGGGAGCTCTGTTCGACCATCCCGACCAGAAACGCTGCTACGCCTACTATCTGGATGCCGCGATCGAGATCGGTGGGCCCGAACACCGTGAGATGGAGACACTCGCTGCCGACCTCGGGCTCACCATGATCGTCGGAGTCACTGAACGTGGTCGCGGCCTGGGGCGGGGTACCGTCTGGTGCACCCTGCTGACCATCGATCCGCGGCGCGGTCTGGTGGGACATCACCGAAAACTGGTGCCCACCTACGATGAACGCTTGGTCTGGGGGCAGGGGGACGGTGCAGGCCTGGTCACCCACCCGGTGGGTAAAGCCGTCGTCGGCAGCCTCAACTGCTGGGAGAACTGGATGCCTCAGGCACGCACCGCCTTGTATGCCCAGGGCGAGACGGTGCACGTCGCAACATGGCCTGGGTCGGCCAAGCTGACGGGCGATATCACGCGATTCGTCGCTGCCGAGGGACGAATGTTCACTGTCGCCGCATCCGGGTTGGTGACCGCTGATTCGATTCCCGACGATTTCCCGCTTGCCGCCGAACTGCGACAGGCATCGGACACCGTTGTTTTCGACGGTGGCAGTGCCATAGCGGGACCAGACGGCCAGTGGCTGATCCCGCCGCTGGCGGATGAAGAGGGTGTGATCGTCGCCGAACTGGATCTCGACCGGGTGTACGCCGAGCGGCTCAACTTCGATCCCACCGGCCATTACACCCGTCCCGATGTTTTCCGTACGGTCGTCAACCGCGCGCGCCAGCAGGTCGTTCGATTCACCGAAGATTCCTTCGCCGACGAGTTCAGGGCGTACCCATGAGACCACGAATTTCGCCGTTCGACCGTGGTCGCTGATCCGCCCCGACGACAATGGGGCAAACGTCCACCGTGATCCGCGCCCCGCGTGGACCGACGGCCAGGGGGATGAACACACGTATGGGATTGCTCAGCCGCAAAGTAGGTGACCTGCGGATTTACCTCGGCGCTGCGCCCGGCGTCGGCAAGACGTACTCGATGCTCGCCGAGGCGCACCGGCGGATGGAGCGTGGTACCGACGTGGTCGCGGCCATGGTCGACACGCACGGCCGCCGCAAGGTCGGCCAACTGCTCGCAAGCATCGACGTCATCCCGCCGCTCATCGTCGAGCACGAGGGGACCGAGTACCAGGAGATCGACGTGCCGGCGCTGCTCATGCGGCGGCCCAAAGTGGTCCTGGTCGACGACCTCGCCCATACCAACGCCCCCGGCAGCAGGAACCCCAAACGCTGGCAGGACGTCGAGGAGTTGCTCAACGCCGGGATCACGGTGATCAGCACCGTCAACATCCAGAACCTGGAGAGCGTGGCCGATCTGGCCGGGCAGATCACCGGCGTCGATGAACCCGACCGGATCCCCGACGAGGTGGTGCGTGCCGCCGACCAGATCGAGTTGGTGGACATCACTCCGGAAGCGTTGCGGCGCAGACTTGCCCACGGAAACATCTATCCGCGCGAACGTGTGGATGCCGCGCTGTCCAATTACTTCCGGCCCGAGAACCTGACCGCGCTGCGGCAGTTGGCGTTGCTGTGGCTGGCGGACCAGGTCGACGCGGCATTGGAAAAGTACCGGTCCGCCAACAAGATTCCCGATACGTGGAAACCGCGCGAGCGGGTGGTGGTCGGGGTGACCGGCGGCCCCGGGTCGGAAACCCAGGTGCGCCGCGCGTCGCTGATCGCCTCCCGCACCGGCGCCGACCTCAAGGTCGTGCACGTCGTGCGGGGCGACGGCCTGACGGTCACCTCGGCACAGCAGAAGCGGGTCCTGCGGGACCTGGCCGCCAGCCTGGGGGCGACGCTGCACACTGTCATCGGCGACGATGTCGCGGCCACGTTGATCGACTTCGCGCGCGACGTCAACGCCACGCAATTGGTGGTCGGCACGTCGCGACGGTCCCGGCTGGCCCGATTCTTCGACGAGGGCATCACCGCGACCGTCGTGCAACGGTCCGGCCCACTGGACGTCCACGTCGTCACCCACGAAGAAGCCGGGACCGGCATCTCCAAACCTCGCGTCGGCCCCGGCGCATCGGTGACCGGCTGGCTGGCCGCGGTGGCGCTCCCACCGGCGATTTGCGCATTGTTACTGGCCGTGCCCCCGCTGGGCGTGGGCACACAGACCGCGCTGTTCGTTGCCGGCGTGCTGATGATCGCGCTGCTGGGCGGCATCGCGCGCGCGGCGCTGTCGGCGGTGCTCTCGGGGGTGTTGATCACCTACTTCCTCATCGAACCGCGCAACTCGTTCGCGGTCGCCGGGGCCGACAGCGCTCTCACGACAGGTGTGCTGCTGGGTCTGGCGATCGCTGTTGCCGGCCTGGTCGACCAAACAGCCCGGCACTCCCGCGCCGCGCGGCGCGCGTCGCAAAACGCCGAACTACTGGCGTTGTTCGCCGACGGAGTGCTGCGCGACGCCGATCCGGGTGCCTTGCTCGAACGGGTCCGCGAGACCTACGCGCAGCGCTCGGTGAGTCTGCTTCGAGGCCGCACCGGTGAGGTGCTCGCCCATGCCGGCGCCAACCCGTGCACCGACATCGATGAGGCCGACACCACCATCGAGATCGGCGACGACGAGTACTGGCTGCTCTTGGCCGGCCCGGACCTCACCTCGCACGACCGTCGCGTACTCAACGCGGTCGCCGAACAGGCCGTGAGCCTGGTCAAGAAGCGCAGACAGGCCGACGAGGCCATCAAGTTCGACACCGAGGCCGAGAAGCTGCGCAGCTCAATCCAGTCCGCGATCACTCACAATCTGCGTACGCCGTTGGTGACGGCGAAAGCGGCCATCGCGGGTGCGGCACACGACAATCCGCCGCCCGACGACACGGTCGAGCTTCTGGCGGCCGCCGAAAAGTCGGTCGACGAACTCTCGGTGCTGGTGGTCAATTTGCTCGATTCGTCCTGCCTGGCCACCGGCGCGATTCGCCCGGAATTGCGGCCCGTCGACCTGCGCGACGCGGTGGAGCATGTCTTGCGCGACATCGGTCCAGACGCCCGTCGGGTTCATGTGGACGTCGACGGAACCCCCGTGCTTGCCGACGGCGAGCTGCTCGGACGTGTTCTCGGCAACCTGCTGACGAACTCTCTGCGCTACGGCGACCCGGATGGCGACTCGGCCGGCGACAGTGGTGTCGTGCGGGTGACCGCAGGCCAGGTGGACGATCGGGTGCTGATCGCCGTCGTCGACAGTGGGCCGGGTATCCCTCGCGGAAGCGAGCACGAGGCGTTCGCACCGTTCCAACGACTCGGCCGCGATGATGCGAACATCGGTGTGGGGCTCGGACTTCCGGTTGCTTCCGGGCTGGTCGAAGCGATGGGCGGCAAAATCTCTATGACCGAGACGCCCGGTGGTGGACTCACCGTCGAAATCGACCTGCCCGCCGCGCGCAGGAGCGAGTGAGCGCTACCGCTCTTCGAGCACAGCCCGCAGGAACGTGCGGGTGCGCTCGTGCTCGGGTTCGTTGAAGATCTTCGACGGCGGGCCGTCTTCGATGATCACCCCTTTGTCGAACATGAGCACGCGGTCGGAGACATCGCGGGCGAAGTGCATCTCGTGGGTGACGATCAGCATCGTGATGTCGGTGGTGTCGGCGATGTCGCGCAAGACTCCGAGCACGTCGACCACCAGCTCCGGATCGAGAGCGGAGGTGACCTCGTCGAGCAGCAGGATGTCGGGCTCCATCGCCAATGCCCGCGCGATCGCGACGCGCTGCTGCTGACCACCCGACAGGGTGGTGGGATGCGCGTCGACGAAGTCGGTCATGCCGACCTTGTCGAGCAGTTCGGTACCGCGGGCACGTGCCTGTTCTTTGCTCAGCCCGAGCACCGAAACCGGTGCCTCCATGAGGTTTTCGATCACCGTCATGTTGGGGAACAGGTTGAACTGCTGGAACACCATGCCGATGCGTCGCCGGGCACGGCGCAGGTACTTCTCCGAGGCCGGCACCAGGCGGCCGCCGCGCCGCTCATGGGTGAAGGGCTCGCCGTCGACCCAGATGACTCCGTCGGTGACCCGTTCGAGCGTCATCAGCAGTCGCAGGATCGTGGTCTTGCCGGAACCCGACGGCCCGATGAGCGTGACCCGCTCGCCGGGGGCGACGGAGAAATTCATCCCGTCCAGGACCGTCTTGTCGCCGAAACGTTTGACGACGTTCTCGAAACGCACCATGGGGTGCGACGAATTCTCAACGGGCAACGCGGATCTCCAGTTTCCTCATGAGCACGGAGGTGGGGTAGCTCGCGGCCAGGAAGATCAGGCCCGCGATGGTGATCGGTTCGATGTACCGGTAGTTCTGGCCGCCGAACTGGTTGGCCACCGTGACCATCTCCAGGACACCGATGACGATCAGGAACGGGGTTTCCTTGAACAGCGCGATCACCTGATTACCCGTCGACGGCAAGATCCGGCGCACCACCTGCGGCAGAACCACCGCGCGCCACGTGCGGTACGGCGACAGTGACAACGCGGTGCACGCCTCCCACTGCCCTTGGGGAATCGCGTCGATGCCGGCGCGATACACCTCCGACATGTAGCAGGCGTAGTGCACCCCGAGCACCGCGATACCGGTCACCAGTGCGCTGGGCCGGATTCCGACGACGGGCAGTCCGAAGTACACGAAGAACAGCTGGATCGGGATCGGGGTGCTGCGGATGAACTCGACGACGGCGTAGGACGGCCAGGAGATCCACCGGGCCCCGGATCGCCGGCCCAGGACCAGCACGAGGCCCAGCACGATCGCGACGAGCGATGACGCAGCCGTGATGCCGAGGGTGAACTTGAAGAAGGCGGCGACCAGGCCCGGCAGCACCTCGTGTGCGTAGTCCCAGTTCCACAGGCTGCGTTCGGTGTTCATCGGCCGGTCACCACCGGCTCTGCCTCGACGACCACGGCCTTCGGCCGACGCCCCACGCCGGCGGCCGCGCGGGCTTCCACGAACCGGGTCACGGCAACCAGGACCTGTGCCAACACGAAATACACCACCAGCGCGATGCTGAACGCCGCCATGCTGCCCACGTCGAACTGCAATTGCTTGACCTCGAAGGTCAGCTCGGTGATGCCGATGAGATACAGCAGCGACGAGCTCTTGAGTATCTGGATCCACAGGTTACCGAAGGGCGGCACCATCTCCGGCAGCGCCTGCGGCAGGATGACGCGACGCATCCGCCGGAAGCGGCCCAGACCCAGGGCGACGGTTGCCTCCCACTGCGTGCTGGGCACCGAGGCGATCGCGCCGCGGACCACCTCGGCGCCGTACGCGCCGAAGTTGAGCCCGAACGCGAGGGTCGCGGCCGCCATCGGCTCGAAGCGCAGACCCAGTTGCGGCAGCACGAAGAAGATCCACAGCAGCTGGATCACCAGGGAGGTGCCGCGGAAGAACTCGACCACCACCCGGCTGAAGCCGCGCGCCGCCACCGAGCCCGACAGCGACATCAGCCCGAATACGAAGGACACCACGAGAGCCGCGAGTGCACCCAGCACCGTGTACAGCATGGTCACCCCGGCGCCCTGCAAGAACAGCGGTGCGGCGTCGATGAGTTTGTCGAGCAACGGCTCAGCCCTGGCAGAGCTCTTCTGCGGTCAGGCCGGGATCGGGGCGCTCGGCTTCGGTGAACCCGTAGGGTTCGACCAGCTCAAGCCACTTCGGGCTCTGGATCAGCTCGGCAAGCTTCTCGTTGAAGGCTTCGCGCAGCGCGGTGTCGTTCTTCCGGAACACGGCTGCGCCCGCGCCGACCTGTTCCTTGCCGTCGATCACTGGGACGAACGCGTCAGCGACCTCCACGCTGTTGTCGTTGGCCGCCAGCGCCCGCAACGAGATGCTGGTCAGCGCGAACGCGTCGGCGCGGCCGGTCTTGACCGCGTCCAGACCCGCCTGCTGGTCGGCGACGATCTGCAGGCGGTCATCAGGAACACCCGATCCTTTCGCCTGCTCGACCTCCACGGCGCCGTTCATGACCGCCAGGCGGGCGTCACCGTTGGCCACCGACGCGTAGTCACTCAGCCCCTTCGGGTTGCCCGACGGAACCAGCAGCGAGGTGGTGGCCACATACACCGGATTGCTGAACGCTGCCTGCTCACAGCGCTGCGGGGTGATGAACATGCCCGCGGTGACCACGTCGACGCGCTCGGAGTTGAGCGCCTGGATCAGCGAACCGAACTCGAACAGGTGCGGCTCGAGGGTGATGCCACCGATCTCGTTGAAGATGTGGCCGTGGATCGCGGGGTCCTCACCGACCAGTTGGCCGTTCTCGCGGTAGGCGTACGGCCGCTCGTTGGCGAAGCCGACGTTGATCTTCTTGTCGGCCTTGATCCGGTCGAGGGTGCTGCCCTCACCGCCGGGATTCCCGGTGCCTGGCTCGGTGGTGGAACAGGCGCCGACCGCGACGACGGCAAAGGACATCGCACATGCGAGCAGGGTGCGGCGGAGGGTTGTCGACGAGCGGGCGGTGCGGGTTTTCATCGTGACCTCGTTCGTTTCGTAGCGCAGCAAACCACGGTCATACCGCGCCCGACGGCCGAAGAGGGCTCACACCAAGCACGGCGACCCAAACCGTGGTCCTTGTTGTCTGAAACACGTTATGGGGGTTACGGTGTGAAAGTCAAAGGTCGGCAGGCTTCGTGACCGCTCCGTGACGGCTGCGGTCGACCGTGCGCAGATGATCAGGCATGTGCTCTTCGCAGGTGTTGGACATCCTTGCGGTGTGCGCCCTTTCGATAGAGGCGAATCAAAACCGGACTCACTCTGCCGGTTCGAACCGGAACACCGCGAGTCGACCTGCCAGCGCTGCGAATTCGTCGGGTGTACCGTCGCGCACCAGGCCGGCGCGTTTGGCAAACCCCACGCCGACGGGCACTTTCACCGCGAAGCTGCGCAGCACCGGCGCCGCCTCGTGCGGGTTGAGTTCGACGATCTTCACTTGCCGTGACCTGCGTCCGCGGGTGAGGGTGCCTGCGCCGGCGGCTCTCGCATTTGCTGCCCAGTCGGCACCGGGATATCCGGCCACGGTGTACAGGGCACCCTCGTGGCGAAACGGTGTCATCGGCGCTCCGTGGCTTACCTGTTCTGCGGCCGGGCACTGTGAGGACTTGCGAGGGGCCGGCCGGAATCCCGAGCGCCTGCACGGCGCGTACCACGCGGTTGAGTGTCTTGAGGTAACGCGGTGGACGAAGTTCGGACATGGCTCGTCTCCTTCAGTGCTTCGCGAACAGGTCACGGTGTGTCGACACGGCTTCGGCGAAGGTCGTCGCCGGGCGGCCGAGGATCTTTTCGACGTCATGTGTCACCAGCGCCGGTTTGTCGACGGTGGCCGCCAGCAGTTGGATGTAGGCGTCGGCGAATGCCGCCGGGAATCCCAGCGCGATGAAGCGTTGTCGCACGGCAACGGCGGGTATCTCTTGATACCGCAGCGGGCGGCCGAGGACACCGCCGATGATGTCGACGAGGTCGGCATTGGTGAGTGCCTGCGGGCCGGTGAGCGGAACCTTCTGTCCGACAAGATCATCGGTGAGCAACGCGTGCGCGGCCACGGCGGCGATGTCGTGCTCGGCAATGGGCGCCATCGATGCCGTTGCGTAGGGCCCGGCGACCACGTCGCCGGCCTGAAGCTGCGGTGCCCACATCCCGAGGAAGTTCGAGACGAAGGCGCTGGGACGCAGGCTGACCCATTGCAGTGCGGACTCCATCGCGAGTTGTTCGACCTCCCAATTGCGGTCGCCGCGGAAGCGCGACGGCTGATCTGCAGGCGCTGACCGCAGTGCTGGATCCCGCCGTGTGGGGCGCCGGCACGATCCTCGGTGCGGACCTCCCGCGGCAGATCAACCACGGCGTCGACGACGTCGCGGTCAACCTGCTGCGCTACCTCGGGCACGGCGCCACGCTGGTCAGTGGACCCGCGGGGCAGCCGGTGTTGCTCGCGTTCGCCGAGCGGCGGCTGTTCGCCGTGCTGGTTCTCACCATCCGCGACGGCCGAATTTTGAAGATCGAGGCCTCGGTGGACCCGTCGGCGGCGGAGAGACGCCGATCAGGCCCGGTCGAATTCTGATCCGCTCAGCCGCGTGCGGACACGCGGCATCTGGCGTCGGCAGCCGTCACCCAGCCGTGCCACACCTCGCATCCAGGCTCCAGGACGACCCTGGTCCCAGAGCCGTTGAGTGACGGGAAAAGAGATGGCCATGACGTTGATTGCCCTCGAAGAACACCTCATCCCCGCCGATCTCGTCGACCAGTTGTGGCCGTTGCCGTCCGATCCGCGCGGCATCCTCCCGAAACTCACCGCGGTCGGCGAACAGCGACTGCGCGTCATGGACGACGCGGGCATCGACCTCCAGGTCCTGTCGGTCACCGCGCCGGGCACTCAGCAGGTCGACCCCGAATACGCCGGCGACCTCAGCCGGACGCTGAACGACCGATGCGCCGAAATCGTTGCGGCGCATCCGGACCGGTTCAACGCGCTGGCCTCACTGCCCACCCAGATCCCCACCGCCGCAGTCGTCGAGGCCAAGCGGGCGATCACCGAACTCGGCATGTGCGGTGTCGTGATCAACGGGCACACCCAGGGTGCATTCCTCGACGCACCCGAGTTCGACGAGTTGCTCAGTGCCATCGAGGAACTCGACGTACCGGTGTACCTGCACCCCACCTATCCGCCAGCGCAGGTCGCCGAGGTGTACTTCGGCGGCCTCACCCCGGAGATCGGGTCGGCGCTGGCGACCGCAGCGTGGGGATGGCATGCGGAGACCGGTCTGCACGTGTTGCGGCTGGCGGCATCGGGGGTGTTCGACCGGCACCCCGCGCTGCAGTTCGTCGTCGGGCACATGGGCGAGAACCTGCCGTTCTCGCTGATGCGCGCCGATGCGGTGCTGTCCGGGTACAACCCCGGCGGGCCGTCGGTCGCGGAAACGGTGCGGGCGCACGTGCACATCACCATCAGCGGATACACCACGGCGCCACCGCTGTTGTGCGCGCTGCAGGTGTTCGGCGCCGACCGCATCATGTTTGCCGCCGACTACCCCTACGGTGACGCGGTGACCCACGCCGAGTTCCTGGCGCAGGCGCCGATCAGCCCGGCCGACCGGGAGAAGATCGCGCATGTGAACGCGCGGCAGTTGTTCCGGCTCTAGGCGACCGCGGCGCGCACCGCCGCCCGTGTCTGATCGGCGAAGAACCAAGAAGGGACGCTGAGATTGCACTGAGGGACAGATTTCACCAATTTTCTGTCCCTGGTTGCAATCTGGGCGATCACGGCGCCGGGCGCAGTCGCGTCCTGCTCAGCCGAACCGACGGAGGCCGTGTTGCTCGGCGGGCACCAGCACCACCTTGTCACCCACGTCGACCGTGACGACATGCTCCTCCGGCTGGTCCACGAACGGGATGCCGAGCAGGCCGTAGAAGTCGTCGGTCTGCACGAAGGTGTGCGCACGTGCGAACAACGGATGCACCTCGAACACCCGCACCTGCAGGATCTCCCGGCTGAGCCGGCCCAGTTCCCGCCCGGACTCCGGATCGGTGATCACCTCGTCGGCATCGGTGTGCACCGCGAACACCATGCCGGGAGTCACGCCGGCCTCGGAACCGCGGTTGAGCACCAGCGTGTAGTCGTCCTCGATGAACGCAACCTGACCGGTGATCAACTGCGCGCTCACGAGGCCGCCAGGGAATTGCTCTCCCGCAACTGCGATTTCGATCCGACGCGGATGCGGGGGCGCAGGGGATGGTCGTCGGCCGGCATCGGCATCTCCAAGAAGGTCGCGGAGTCCTGCTCGGTTCCCAGGGTGAGCTCCAGCGCCGTCTTGGCCTGGAAGAGTGAGATCACGGCCTGCTGATGCCGCTCGGTGCCCATGGCGGTCAGAGCGACGGCGAGTTTCTTGTCGACGTACTCCACCGAGCGCTGGAGATCCGGTTGCGCGGCGATCTCTTCGGACGATTGCCGCGCCGGCTGATCGCCCAGTCCGCTGTACCACCGCTGCCCGAGTACTCCCAGCGTGGCCGCGCACAAGGGGATCACCACGACGGTGCAGAGCAGACCGAGCGCGTCGTTCGACGCGATCGCACCGACGATGCCGAGCAGCATGACGACGGCCGCGAAGACGAACAGTCGCAGCGCCACCGGCACAGCCTCGACCGCGCGCCCGCACTGCGCGACGGCGCGCGCGACGTAGCGTGCCACCTCGGCAAGGAACCGACCGACCGCCGACCCTGCCGCCAGCGCGGCGCGGCCGGCCTGGTCGGCCTGCTCGCGGGAGATCGGGGACTTGGGCATCGACCACGTCCGGCGGCCACTCGGCGCCGCGACCGGTGCCGTCGTACCTTCCTCCACGGGTGTGGCAGCGGATTCGACCGGTGTCGACGCATCCTCCGACTTGGCTTCGAGCGCGGCGTCGTCAGCAGTCACATTCGCAACATCAGTCACATCTGCATCATCTCGCGACTTTGGTCAGCTGTCGCCCTGGCGCGCCGAGGCACGGCAGGTTTCGCACACCCAGGCATCTCACAGCCGACGCTGAGCTGATGTGCGCAGATGGCAACACCGACGCATAGGTCAAGTCGCCGAACCGCAATCTGGGCGCGACACGGTCTAGGGAACTGTCCATCGGGTCCATCGGAAGGTTGCACCCAATGTCCTATGTGAGTCCCAGCGACTTCGTCGTCAAGATGATCGACGCGGGGGAGGCCAAGGCCCATATGTCCACGCGCGACACCCTGATCAGGGCCTACATGGCCGGCGCGATCCTGGCCATCGCCGCGGCCTTCGCCGTCACCATCACCGTGCAGACCGGCAACGCCCTGGCCGGTGCGATCCTGTTCCCGGTCGGTTTCTGCCTGCTGTACCTGTTGGGTTTCGACCTGCTCACCGGCGTCTTCACGCTCGTCCCGCTCGCGCTGCTGGACAAACGCCGCGGCGTCACCGTGCGCACGGTGCTGCGCAACTGGGGTTGGGTGTTCGTGGGGAACTTCGCCGGCGCGCTCACGGTCGCATTCATGATGGCGATCGTCTTCACCTACGGCTTCAGCGTCGACCCCAACGAAGTCGGCCAGCGCATCGGCGAGATCGGGCACAGCCGCACTGTCGGCTACGCCGAACACGGCGCCGCGGGCATGCTCACGCTGTTCATCCGCGGCGTGCTGTGCAACTGGATGGTGTCCACCGGCGTCGTCGCCGCCATGATGTCCACCAGCGTGTCGGGCAAGGTCATCGGCATGTGGATGCCGGTCATGCTGTTCTTCTACATGGGCTTCGAGCACTCGGTGGTCAACATGTTCCTGTTCCCGTCCGGCCTCATGCTGGGCGGTGACTTCTCGATCACCGACTACTTCATCTGGAACGAGATCCCCACCGCAGTGGGCAATCTGGTCGGCGGCCTGACGTTCGTCGGACTCACGCTGTTCGCGACCCACGCCCGCACCGCAGCACCGCGGTTCTCGATTCCCGCGGTTGCCGAGCCCCACAGCGCAGAAGCGAGGAAGATCAGCGCATGACTCCGATCATGTCGAAGGCCGACGCCGCAGGCCTGGTGGTGGCGGCCCGAATCCGCAACGGGCTCAGTTGGGCCGACATCGCCAAGCATCTCGACGCACCCCTGGTGTGGTGCGTGGCGGCGCTGCTCGGCCAGCATCCGCTGTCGGCCGAACAGGCCGAGAAGGTGTGTGCCCTGCTGGACCTCGACGCGTCCGTCGCCGAGAGCCTGCAACTGCAGCCGGCCCGCGGTATCGACCCCGCGCTGCAGTCGGATCCCACGATCTACCGGTTCCACGAGGCCCTCAACGTGTACGGGCCTGCGCTCAAGGAACTCATCCACGAAGAGTTCGGCGACGGCATCATGAGCGCCATCAACTTCAAGGTGGACATCCAGCGTCGTCCCGATCCAGACGGGGACCGGGTGGTGGTGACCTTCGACGGGAAGTTCCTCGACTACCGCTGGTAGTCCGACGCGTGCGTCAATTCTGGCTGATGTCAACGGGTTCGAACGCAACCGCAACGTCGTCGCAACATGGCGTGGGTAGCTTCGGGCCCGTCGACAACGGGGAGGACAACTGAATGGACGCGTCGTTCGCAGAGGCCGCTGCCGAAACCATCATCAAGGGAATCGGGCGGCGCGATTTCGTCCGCGCCGTCGCCGCGATGGGAGCAGGCGTCGGCCTCACCGCCACGGCCGCGTCCTGCGCGACCGCCTCGGAGACACCCAAGGCGACCGGCGCGGCCACCGGGAACTTCGAGGTGCTGCAACCCGACCAAGGCGACATCAGCGGCGACCACTACCTGCAGTCCAACCCCGACCAGGTGCTGTGGGGATATGTCCCCAACGTGCATGCGACACCGGTGATGCGGATGCGCTCGGAAGAGACCATCACCATCGATACCGTCTCGCACGAGGGCATCCTGGAAGACCAGGGGCGCAACCCCGTCGAGTACTTCGGCGGCAAGGGCGTGGACGAATCCGACGTGCTGCAGGACGCCGTCGCGGTCGCCGCCGACTACAACCGCACGCCGCGCAACTTCGACAAGGACGGGCCGCACGTGGTGACCGGGCCCGTGTTCGTCGAAGGCGCCGAACCCGGTGACGTGCTGAAAATCGAGACCCTGCAGGCGATCCCGCGTGTGCCCTACGGTGTGGTGTCCAGCCGCCACGGCAAGGGCGCGCTGGCGCTCAAGGCCGACGGTACGGCCCCCGACGGCATCAGCCTCGACGAGGTGATGCCGCCCATCGCCTCCGACGGCAGGCCCACCGGCAATCCCACCCAGTACGGCAACGTCTCGACCTTCACCGCCGTCGAGGACGGGCACGGCATCATGTCCTATGGCGACGCGCGGGTGCGGTTCCCGCTGTCGCCGTTCATGGGCATCATGGGGGTGGCGTTCTCGCAGGACCGCGATCTCACTGCGGCGACGGCCAATTCGATCCCGCCGACCATCGGCGGCGGCAACATCGACATCCGCCTCCTGGGTGAGCAGTCCACGCTCTACCTTCCGGTGTTCGCCGAAGGTGCGCTGTTCTACGTCGGCGATCCGCACATGGCGATGGGTGACGGCGAGGTGGCACTGACCGCGATGGAGGGATCGCTGCGCGGCACCTACCGGTTGACGGTGTGCAAGCCGGGATCCGGCGACGCGCCCTCGGTCGCCTACCGCTATCCGTTCGCCGAGACCGACGATGTGTGGGTGCCGATCGGGTTGTCCGATCCCGACGGCGCCGTCGACGGCAACGGCACCGACCTGGACGTGGCGATGCGTCGCGCGGTGGTCAACGCCCTCGATTTCCTGCAGAACGATCAGGGCATGGACCGCGCGACTGCCTACGCCTACCTCTCTGCCGCATCCGATTTCGCGGTGTCACAGGTGGTCGACCGCACCGTCGGTGTGCATGGCAAGATCTACAAGTCGCACTTCGCGGCGTAGATCTCGGGGACCGTCAGGGCCGCCGGGTCACTTTTCGCAAGCCACCCCGTCGCCGTCGCGATCGAGTTCGTACTCGTCGGGGCCGACGACGTACACCGGGCCGGACACGTACTCAGGACCGTTGCCATTGCCACCTGCGCAGTCGACGTCACGGGCGATCGGCACGCAGACGCCCTCGTAGCTGGAGTGGTACGCAACGCGCGGCGACGGCGGCCACCGTCACGGTGATCGTGGCGGGCCTGATCGCCGCATTGTCGACACTTCCGTGGGACGGCCAAGGGTGCGACGACGTGCTTCCCGCCTGGCATGAATACATTGCGTTCCTGCTCGCGGTGCAGGCGATTTTCACGGGCTTGGCGACGTTGGTGTGGCTGTTGATCGCCAGTACACCCGACGACGCATCACCTGCGGATCCAGGCGATGTGACCCAGCCCTCAATTTCCGAGTAAATGCCCGGTCAGCGCCGATTCTGGGGCGCCGAGACCGGAGAATCTCCAAAACGCTGATAACGCAACGCCTTCGGCATCCGACATACATCGCGGGGGGTCAAGGTATTGCGTAGTCGTCCAGACGTAGAGGCGGCGAGATCGTCAAGAGTCGATCAAGCAATTTCCTAAACCGAACGTCACACGACGCGGCCGTTTCGCCGGTGAGCGTCGTGAGAAGCAAGGCGAAGGAGTAAATGATGGACCTCAAGAAGCTCGCGGTTACGACCACGATGACCGGTGCGCTGGGCCTCGGCGCGCTCGGCCTGGGAATGGGCGCTGCGCACGCAGACCCCGCGACGCCGGATCCGCGGCCGGCGTGAACGTGCCGGATGTGAATGTGCCCGGCGTGAACGTGCCGGATGTGAACGTCCCGGCCGTCAATGTGCCTGACGTGAATGTTCCGGCGGTGAACGTGCCTGACGTGAATGTTCCGGCGGTGAACGTGCCTGACGTGAATGTTCCGGGCGTAAACCTCCCGGATGTGAACCTGCCTGAGGTGAACTTCCCCGAGGTGAACGGGTACTTCCGTCTGCCGGACACGCAGATTCCGCCGGGGCAGCTGATGACCGAGCGGATCATCAACGGTGTCGAGAACCCGTTCTTCGGCATCCCGCCCGGTCAGCTGAAGAAGCTGCCGACGGTCAACGGACTCGTGAATCCGTTCTTCGATGAGCGGCCCGGACACTGGGTGATCCCGGGTGATCCTGCCTGACAATCGCGCGGTGGCCGCCCTACCTGCGGGTAGGGCGGCCTTCCGTCGTCAGACCGCGACGGTCTCGATGATCGCGAACTGACCGGCACGGCCCACCTCGGTGCGACGCAGACCCGCAGCCGCGAAGAGAGCGTCGAACTCGGCGATATCGCGCTCACGCCCGCCGGTCATGACCAGCATGTTGACGTCCATCATCGTGGTCGTATCGGCAGCATCCAGATCGCCGACCAGATGGTCGATGACGACGATGCGTCCGCCGTCCTGCAGTGCGGCGCGGCAGGTCTTCAGAATCCGTACACAGCTCTCGTCGTCCCAGTCGTGGAGGATGTACTTGAGCGTGTAAAGGTCTGCGGGCGGGGCGGATTCGAAGAAGTCGCCGCCGCGCGCGGTGAAGCGGTCCTGTAGGCCGTCTCTGTGCGCCGCCTCGACGGCGTCGGCCACCACATGCGGAAGATCGAAGACGCCACCACGCAACTCGGGATTGGCCCGCATCAGCGCGCGAACCAACTCGCCATTGGCGCCGCCCACGTCGAGCGCATAGTCGACACCCCTGGTGTCGAGGACCTTTGCGATCTCGACCGCCGCGGCCGCACTCAGATTCGACATGGCCTCGGTGAAATAACCTGCCTGTTCGAGGTTCTCGGCCAGGTAGTCGAAGTATGTCTCGGTTCCGTGTGCGGCCTTGATCTGTCGTTCGCCGCTGCGGATCGCGTCGGGCAGAAGTCCCCAGGGCAGCCAGTGCCCGGGTGCGGTGTGCGACAACACCATGCCGCGCAGCGAGTTCGGCTCGTCTTTCCGAAGAGTGCTCAGCAGCGATGTGCCGGCGAAATGCTCACCGTCGGCAGATGTCACGAGGCCCAGCGTCGCGCATGCGCGCAGCAGACGACGCGTCGCGTCCACGTCGGTGGCCTCTGCTGAGGCGATGGCCACGGCGGTGTCGGTTCCCGAGGCCAGGTGGTCGGCAAGGTTGAAAACCGCAGCAGCGCGGACGATCTGGGTGACCCAGAAGCCCGTCAGCATGGCCATCATTCGTTCGTAGTCGGGCAGTGCGGCCGGTATGGAGCGGGTTGCCATAGCTCTCCAAGGGTTGGGTGGCTGGTTCGTCCAGTTGGCGGGGTAGGTACGAACCGTCCGGCCGCACTGCAACATGCAATATATTGCAGACCGCGGTTGGCTGTCAACGTCCCTCCTGAACCAACTCGTGAAACGGAACGTGCCGATTGCTCGTTCAACCGATAGTGACGCTCAACAACGACTACGCATTCGGTGCCGAGGAACGAGAACGGCTGGTTGCGATCGAATCGCTGTGGGATGCGGGAAGCCAGGCGCTGCTTGCCGAGGTCGGCCTGAGCGCCGGCTGGAACTGCCTTGAACTGGGGGCCGGCGGCGGATCGCTGGTGGAGTGGATGGTCGAGCAGGGGGCCACCGTCACCGCCATCGACCTCGACACCCGATTCGTCGAACATCTGCGATCGGACACCGTCACGGTGGTCGAATCCGACATTCGGCGTACTGAATTGCCGCAGGCGGCCTTCGATCTGGTGCACGCGCGCCTTGTTCTGGAGCACCTCGTCGACCGGCGGCAGGTGTTCGACCGGTTGATCGCGGCGCTTCGCCCCCGGGGGATGGCTGGTGGTCGAGGACTTCAACTGGTCGACGTTCGCGTTCGAAGGCTTCGACGGCGACGAGGTGGTCAACGCCGTCGAGGCGTGCCTGACGTTGATGCGTCGTTCAGGCGTGGAGGTCAATTACGGCCGTCGGATGGTGGCTGATCTGGTGGACGCGGGTTTCGTCGCTGTTCGGGGCGAGGGGAGGGTGCGCATCGTCGATTCGACTGCGCCGGGGTTCGCGTTCTTCAAGCACTCCCTGGAGAGCCTGAGCGACGACATCGTCGCCGCGGGGCTCATCTCCGCCGAGCAGGTGGAGTTCGTCCGTCGCAGACTCGAGCAAGATGCGCGACTGACCACCCCCATGATGGTGGCCGCGCTGGGCCGTCGTCCGTAGCGGCTCAGCGGCGGTCGGTGATGTCGGCGTACTCCGGGTGCTTGTCGATGAACTCGGCCACCATCCAGCACGTCGGCACGATCCGCAGGCCGGCCGCCCTGGTCGACCGCAACGCTTCGGCGATCATGATCGTCGCCAGTCCGCGGCCGCGATACTGCGGCAGCACCTCGGTGTGCGGGAAGATCCGGCGGCCGTCGCGATCGTGATAGTCGGCGACACCGACCGTCTTACCGTCGACCGCGATCCTGAACTGGTCGGGATGCTCGGTGACGATGGTGGCAGCACCGGTGCGGTCGAGCTGCGTCTCGGTACTCATCAGACCTCCATTCGCCGATACCCCACGATAACCACCTGATCGAAAGCCCCTCTTCGTCACGGTTTTGGTGCGCAAAGCCCATGGCGCAGCGCATCTAGACTCGGGTTGTGACCCGCAAGCGCCTCGCGATCGCCGGATTGGCCTTCGGCCTGCTGGCGCTGATCGCCGGGGTGTTACAGGTGTCGGTGTATCTGATCAACGACGGGCCGCGGCACCTGGTGGTCGGGATCTTCGCGGTGAGCGTCGGGGTGTCGGTTCTGGTGGCCGCCGGGCAGTCGCTGCGTCGTTGACATCTGTTTGCGCGGTGATTGTTTTTATCGCAAGTGCATATTTTTGCGAAATTCGCCGGAACTGCGTCTTTGGTGTGTAAAGCTCCGCTTCTGAGCGTCGATGGCGCACGGGGAGGAGCGCAAGATGATTAGCTGGCGCAAACAATTGGTTCCTCTGATCGCGGCCGCGTCGCTGGTGCTGGCGTCGGGCACCGTGGTCGACGTGGCCAGCCGGGCCGAAGAGGCGATCTTGATCCCAGGGGCGACCGTTCTCAAGCCGATCAACCCGTTCTATCCGTTGATCGCCCTGAACTACCCGAAGATCGGCATCCACTTCCACGAGGACGGGCAACCCCTGCTGATCGACTATTCGCAGGACGCGCTCAATTCCGACAAGGCGCTCCTCGACGGTGTGCAGCAGACGATGATCGCCGTGCAGCAGACCGACGGCAAGATCGTGATCATCGGTGAGTCGATGGGGTCGATGGTCGCAGCCCGGGTCGCCAAGGAACTCGCCGCCAGTCCCAACCCGCGGCTGGACGACGTTCGCGTCGTCCTGATCGCCCCGCCGGAAGTCGGTGTCGCCGAGTACTTCAAGGAAGGCACGTTCATCCCGATCTTGAACTACCGGGTGAAACGTGTTGCGCTGTCGCCGTATCCGACGACCATCGTGATCGGCGAGTACGACGGTTGGGCCGATCCGCCTGATCGGCCGTGGAACCTGCTCGCGACGGCCAACGCCTTGCTGGGCATCGTGTACGTCCACGGGGTTCCGAGTTTCACGACCGATCCGAATGACGTGCCGCCGGAGAACGTGAAGACGATTCCGGGAAACGCCGACCACGGACCCATCACGACCATGCTGGTTCCGACCAAGAATCTGCCGCTCACACAAATCCTCCGGGATATCGGGGTGCCGGATCAATGGGTCGACGCGATCGACAACATCCTCCGTCCCATCATCGATTCGGCGTACGTGCGCAACGACAAACCCGGCGACTCGCGCCCGTATCTTTACAACGGCGAGATCCGTCGCAATGTCGAGACTCCGCAGGAGGTCGAGACTCCCGAGGCCGATGTTGCCGGCCGCGTCGAGACCACCGATGTAGATACCACCAGTACGGAAACCAAGGACGTCGGCACCCACAACGCCGTGGATGGTGACTCGAAGCTGGGCATCAAGGAGTCCGACACCAAGGACGTCACCACGAACGACACCAAGAATGACGCCAAGGTCGTGATCAAGGACGTCTCCAAGGACGTCGATACCGAGGTCGTCACCAAGGATGACGAGACCACAGCCACCGACACGGATACCGACACAGACACCGAGGCCCGCGCCGGGGACGACATCGAGAAGAAGAAGAGCCCGCGTGAGACGCGCCGAGAGCGCCGACATGAACATCGTGACGCGATCCGCGACGGCCTCGACAATGTGAAAAGTCAGGTCGAGTCAGGCCTCAAGGATCTGGCGAAGGGGCTCAAAGGCCCGCGGGCCAAGCCGAAGAAGGCCAAGAGTGAGCCTGACACCGATTCCAAGACGGAGTCAAAGTCGGAGTCTGAGTCCGAGTGACCCGCCGCGAGTGTTGGCTTGTGTTCGAGATTTGTCGGAAAGTTCGCACACAAGCCAACGTTCGCCACAAAGTACGAGCTCCACCTGAGCGACGCGCGCCGAGTGTTGGCTTGTGTTCGAGATCTGGTGGAAAGTTCGCACACAAGCCAACGTTGGGCGCAGGAGATCACGCGGGAGATCACTCGTCGGGATCGGGCTCGGAGTCCGGAATGCTGAGCCGTCGACTGAGCATCAGCACGATGTCGTGGATGGGTGCCTCGCGCAGCGCACCCCACTCCGGTCCTGCAGTGAAGCCGGCATCGGTGGCGACGAACCGGTAACCCGGCAGGTCGCGCTGGGGGTTGAGGGGAAACTTCATGCCCCACAACCGTTGCGCCACGGCGACGGCGGCGTCGACGGGCATCGGATGCTCGATCCCGAGCGGTACACAGATGTCCTGGGTGTGGACCAGGACATCCATGAGCGGGTCGACCTCTTTGGTGAAGGGCGGGCGCCCGCGATCGCCGACGATGGCGCGCAACCGCGCGGTGATGGTCGCCGGGTCGGAGGTGTCGGTCACGGCCATCCGGCTGATCATGGCGTCGAACCGGAATCCCGACCTGATCGCGGCGCGCACGTATTCGCCGCGGCTGACGTTCACCTGCGTGACGTGCACCGCGACGTCACGCACGGTCCAGCCCGCGCACAGCGACGGTGTCGACCACTGTTCGGGCTTGAGGGTGTCCAGGAGATCTGCGAGCTGTCCACGTTGTTCGTCGACATGTCGCCAGATCGTGTCGGAGTCCATGATCAGTCCTTCGCCTCAGGAGTCCGACTCAGAATAGTCAGCCTGCGGGTGCGCAGAGGTTCTGCCGCAGGGCCCGTTTCGAGATCTTCCCGGTGGCGGTCTTGGGAAGCTCGTCGACGATGACGATGTCGTCCGGTATCCACCACCGCGCGACGCGCTGTTGCAGGTGGTCGCGCACCAGATCCGGCGTCGCGTCGTGACCGGCGGCGGGAACGACGAACGCCAGTGGGCGCTCACCCCACCGCTCGTGCGGTGCACCGACGACGGCCGCTTCGGCCACGGCGGGGCAGGTCATGATCGCGTTCTCCAGCTCGACCGAGGAGATCCACTCGCCGCCCGACTTGATGAGGTCCTTGATGCGGTCGACGATCCGAACCAGCCCGTGGGCGTCGATGGTCGCGACATCCCCCGTGCGCAACCAGCCGTCCTCGGTGAAGGCGGCAGATCCGTCTGTCGCGCCGTGGTATCCCGACGCGATGGTCGGGCCCGCAACCTGCAGTTCGCCGGAGGACTTCCCGTCGTGGGGAGCGAACGAGCCGTCGTCGCGCTGCAGGCGCAGCTCGACCAACGGGATGGATGCTCCTGGCAGACAGAGGGTTTCGACCTCGTCGCCGGAGTGCCCGGTGGGGATCCGCGCGCTGCACACCAGCGGGCTGGTCTCCGTCATGCCCCAGGAACTGCACAGCGGCACCCCGATCTCCGAGGCATAGCGTCGCGACAGGCTTTCCGGGAGCGGGCCTCCGCCGCTGACGAGGCGGCGCACCGACGGCAGGGAACGGCCAGAAAGATGCGGTAACACATTGCGCCACACCGTGGTCACCGCGGCCGCGAACGTCACACCCGCGGTGTCGAGCGTCTCGGCCAGGGATGCGGGCTGCATCGCAGGCCCGGGCAGCACCAGCGACGCGCCCGACATCACCGCCGCGTAGGGCAGACCCCACGCGTTGACGTGGAACATCGGCACGATCGGCATCACCACGTCGGCTTCGCCGATACCGAAGGCGTCGGCCATCAGCAGGCTCATGGCGTGCAACACGATCGAACGATGGTCGTACAGCACGCCCTTGGGGCGACCCGTGGTGCCTGAGGTGTAGCAGAGCGCGGCAGCCGTGCGTTCGTCGGACACCTCGAAACGTGCGACGGGCCGGGCCTCGGCGAGCAGGTGTTCGTAATCATGCGCACCGTCGGGGATCTGCGGGCCGCTGCCGTCGTTCATCACGATCACGTGGCGCACCGTGGTGAACCGGCCGACCAAGGGCCACACCACATCCAGCAGCGAGCGGTCGACGAACAGCACGTCGTCGGCCGCGTCGTTGACGATGTACACGATGTCGTCGGCGAAGAGACGATGGTTGACGGTGTGCAGTACACGGTTGGTGCAGGGCACCGCCAGGTACAGCTCGAGGTGACGCTGCGTGTTCCACCCGAAGCTGCCGACCCGCGCGCCCACGGGGACCGCGAGCGCGTCGAGCACCCCGGCGAGACGGCGAACCCGCTGGGCGACAGCACCGTAGGTGGCCACGGTCGGCGCATCCGGATGGTTCGTCGTGACGGTCTTGTGGCTGAACCGGCCGTCCAAACCGGACATCAGCAGGGGCAGGCTCAGCGGTCGGTCTTGCATCAAACCGTGCATGCGGCAGATCTCTCCGTAATCAGGCGGTCGAATCTTCGCGGCGGATCGCGTGCGCGAGCACCGGCGCCAGCGCGACGCCGATCACCGAGGAGACGATGACGATGTAGAACCCGGCCGACGGGTTGTGCGTCGCGGTTTCGGCGAGACCGAACAGGTACGGCCCGACGAACCCGCCGATCAGCCCGATCGTGTTGATGAACGCCAGGCTCGCGGCCGCCACGAGCCCGGACATCCGCGCCATCGCGATCGACCAGAACAGCGGCAGGGTGCCGAACACGAAGATCATCGAGATCGCGATGAGGATGATGCGGGCGAACGCGCTGGTGGACAACATGAACAGCACCGACGTGACAAGCGTTGCGGCCGCGAGGATGCCGACCGCGGCGGCCTCGCGCTGATACCACGCGAACAGGCGGGGGACCACCAGCACGCCGATGGTCGCGCCGATGCCCGCGCTGCCGGAGAGCAGGCCGATGACGAAAGATCCACTGATGTCGAGGTCTTCGACGATGGCCGGAATGTTGAACACGATGCCGACGTTGGTGATCTGGTTGAAGAAGTAGATCAGCGCCACCACGATGACGAAGGGTCTGCCGAAGGCCTTGCCGAGGTTGCCGCGCAGATGTGTCACGGTCTCGTGGTGGGCGCCGGCCGCACGCTCGGACAGGATGCGTGCCTCGTCAGGCGTCAACCACTTTGCCTCAGTGGGGGATTGGGGCAGTTTGAACCACACCAGGATGCCGACGAGCATGGTGACGAGCCCCTCGATGAGGAACATCCACTGCCAGCCGTGCAGTCCCATGGCGCTGTCGAGTTCCATCAGGGCCCCGCCCATCGGCCCACCGACCACCAGGGCGATGGTCGGCGCGAGGTAGATGAAGCCGACGACGGTGGCGCGGTAACTCTGGGCGAACCACAACGTGACCATGTACATCAGTGCGGGGTACAGGCCCGCTTCGGCCGCGCCCAGCAGGAACCGCATGACGTAGAACGACATGTCGCCCTGCACGAACATCATCAGCGCGGACAGTGCGCCCCACGTCAGGGCGATACGGGCGATCCAGCGTCGCGGCCCCACGCGGTACATCACCAGGTTGCTGGGGACCTCGAGGAACGCATAGCTGATGAAGAAGATGCCCGCGCCGAACCCGAACGCGGCCGCACTGATGCCCACGTCGGTGTCCAGATGGGTCTTGGCGAGCGCGACGTTGGTGCGGTCGATGTAGGCCATGAAGTAGACCACGCACATCACCGGCAGCAGTCGCAGCACGGCCTTGCGGGTGGCGCGCTTGTGCAGTTCGTCGGCTGACGAGAGCACGGCGCGTGAGCTGTCCAGGCTCATGGGAGTCCCTTCGGGTGTTCACGTGAATGGCGGGCGGGCCAGGGGCGGTGCTGGTAGCGGTTGGCGAAACCCCCGTTCACCAGGGATACTACGGAGTATTACGGTAACGAGCGTCACAATCGAAGTCAATCGTGCATGCGGACACGGCCACGCGTCGGCACGGCATGGACAACAATGCGGTCGGAAGAGGGAGTCGAAGTGAGCGCGAGCGCCGAACTGGAAATCGACGTCAAGACCCGGATCCTCGATGCGGCCGCCGACGCGTTCATGGTCCACGGGTTCGCCAACACCACCATCGACGACATCGCCGAGCAGGTGGGGGCCACCAAGGGCCTGATCTACTACCACTTCCGGTCGAAGTTCGACATCTTCCTGGCCGTGTACGAGGACGGTATGCGCCGGGTCCGTGAACGCGTCGAACCGCACGCGGGCGGAGCGGGGACCGGGCGGGAGCGTCTGGCGGCGATGTCGGTCGCGCACCTGGAGAACCTGATGACCGAACTCGGGTACCACCACGTCGTGCATCAAGGCGTGCGCTACCAGGCCTCGACCGCGCTGAAGATCCGGCAGCGCGACGCACTCGCCGCGCTCAACGAACTCCGGCGCGATTACGAGCTGATGTTCCGGCGTGTGGTGGCCGAAGGTATCGCCGACGGTTCCCTGCGCGTCGTCGACGAGGCGCTTGCCACCCGCACACTGCTGAGCAACCTCAACGCCGTCGACATGTGGTACCGCAGGATCGAGGGGCAGACCCTCGACGAGATCAACGAACTCGCGACCAACGTGGTCGACCTGTTGATCACCGGTATGGCGAACCCGCAGGGCCGACCTCGCTGACATCCGGCTCTGTCAAAACTGCTCCACGAGCAAGCCCCCCGCCGGCGTGCCTGAGGGGTTGAGGTCCACACCTTGGGTAAGACAGGGGAGCCGGGCTTCGAGATTGCGCACATGGCTGTGCCGAGCGACGAATCACGACCGTCGGCGCGATTTCAGAAGCTGAACTACCAGACGCGCACCCAGTCGACGAGCATGTCGGCCGGGTAGGTGCCCCCGCCGGGATCGCCGCCGCCCGAGCCCGCCACCGCGAGGTTGAGCACCACGAACATCGTGTAACCCGGTTGGTCGAACGGCCAGTCGGGCAGTGAACTCGCGGCGACCTCGAAGTACGGTTGCGCGCCGTCGGTGTAGTCCAGCCAGAAGCGGGCACCCTCGGCGTCCCATTGCGTGCGCCACCGGTGCCAGCCGTTGTCGACGGCGATGTTGTGCGTCTTCCATTCGCCGCCATTGGATTTCGCATGCACCGTGGTGGCCGAGGGCCAGCTGCCGTTGCCGTACCACTCGATGATGTCCAGTTCGCCCTCGCCTGTGTTGCCCAGCCAGAACGCCGGCCAGGCGCCCGCGGTGAGGCAGTTGAACTTGATGCGGGCCTCCCAGGTGTGGCCCGCGCCGCCCTCCCATACGCTGGCGAGCTTGGCGCTGTAGTAGGTGTCGCCGTCCTTCGCCGCGCGGATCACGAGGTTGGACTTGCCGTCGAGGAAGACATTGCGGCGATCGTTGCGGTACTGGCCGATGCGGCCGGGCTGCTCCCAGTACGTCGGATCCTGGATGGTCTCGCGGGCCTTCGCGATGGTCCACTTCGCCGCACTGGGTGCCGACCCCGCGGGCCCGTCGAACTCGTCGGCGAACACATACGACGCCGCCGTCTGGTTCGGTACGGCGGCCGCACGCGGCACCGGCAGCACCGCTGCCGTCGCGCCCAACCCTGACAACAGCAGCATCTGTCGACGATCCACGTTGGCCACGATAGCGGGGGCACCTTCGTAGCATGTCCATGGCGATTTCACAGGAAACGCTTCAACCCTCCTCAGAACGTCCCGGAACAGTGGTTTCATGACCACGCTGTTCAGATCACCGCGGGGCGCGAGGCGCACCCGACTGGTGCTCGCCGGCGCTTTCGCACTGCTCTTGCTCGCGGCCGCCGCGAGCGCGCAGTGGACGACGCCTGCATCGCTCGCGGCGTTCGCTGCGGCCATCTCGGTGATCGCGGCCGCGGTAATCGGCTGGGAACACGTCGTCGTCGACGCACGCAATGATGGCCTGATCGACTTCCCCGACTCCTGAGGTTTCACGCGTTCGCCGGATGGCTATCGCTTCGTCTGAACCGATGAGGTCAGGAGACGAAGATGAGCACCGATGACAGCGTGAGCGCCAACGATCTGGGCGGCGCCGACGACATGCTGAGCCCCATGGAATCCACTGATTCCGACGATGTGCTCAACGACGACGGCGACGAGGTCGTCGACCCGCCCGACGACTGGAGCGCAGCGGACAAGCACGGCATGACCGCCGAAGAGGAGCGCGAGGGCGAGTCCCTCGACGACCGGCTGGCCGCCGAGGAACCCGACGTGACCGACGCGGTCGGCACTCCGGATGCGGACACCGAACGCGCCGAGGGCGCAGGCCGCCACCGCGGTCAGGTCGACGGCGCGCCTGAGGACGGCGAATCGCTCTACACCGTGGTCGAGGAGTGAACATGTCCGCCGAACTGCCCCTGCCGAATTACGACGAGATGGCGCTGGGCGACATCCAGCACAAGGTGCGGTCGTTGTCCAAGGATCAGGTCGAGGCGATCTTGACCTATGAGGCCGGGCATGCCGCGCGGGTGCCGGTTCTGGAGATCGTGGAGGCCCGTATGCGGGAACTGGAGGACGGTGCCGAGCCGTCGTCCGGCGACCCGCAACGCGCCCCTGACACCGAGTCGACAGCGGGCGGGTCGCAGGTGCAGGAATCCACCGCGGCAGAGGCGAACACGCCGCTGCGCCACGGCGTGGCCGGACAGACACCCAAGCGCGGACGTCCCTGAACCTCGGTTACCCGCCGACGATTTCGTCGAGCCAGTCGAACACGACCTGATGCGCTCGGTGCACTGCGCCGAGGTGGCAGTGTTCGCCTGCGCCGTCGGCTTCGTAGAGCGTCACCAGGGTGGTCTTCGCGTTGACCATCGCCGCGGCAGCCCGCTCGGGTTCGTGGTCGAAGAACTGGTCGTTCTCGGCGTCGAGCACGAGTACCGGGGCGGTGATCCGGTCGGCGATGCCGTCCAACGTGTAGGCGCGGAAAGCCCGCGCCAGTGCGGCGGGGGAGTCGAGCCCGAAGTTCCACATGCCGTTCTGCATGATCCATCGAAGGCCCGTGCCGGTCGACATCATCAGTCTGAAAACGGCATTCGCGTCGTCGTCGTTGCCCTGCTCGACCCATTCGGCGAGGAACGGCGGCATGACCTTGGCCATGGCCGAGTGGAAGTCGTAGATCCCGTCGTCGACGACGACGGCGGCGAAGCGGTCTTCGAAGGCGGCCGCTCGTGCCACCAGGAAACCTCCCATGCTGTAGCCGAACACCGTGATCGCATCGGGCGCGATCTCGGATCGGGTGAGCGCGAAGTCCACCACCGGTGTCAGCACCGCCTCCCAGTCGTGGCGGAAGGTCAACCGCTGCTCGCGCAGCGCCGCACCCTGTCCGGGGCCGTCGAAAGCCAGCACGTGGTACCCGCGCGCCAGGGCGGCCGCGGCCAGCGCGACGTAGGACTCTTCGAGGGTTGAGTCGTACCCGCCGTTGAAGATCACGGTCGGCCGCGGGCGGTCGTCCACCAGGTAGAGGTATCCGGGCAGGGTGGTGTCCTCGTACGGTATTGCCACGCGCTCGAATCCGAAGTCGAACAACGCCATCGCGTCGAGGAACGTGGTGCGGGATCGATTGAACGTCTCCAGGGCTTCGGCATCCTCCCAGGGGTTTTCGCGACGGTAGAACTCCGCGGTGCGGTAGTAGTTCGAAGCCCGCAGCAGCGCCTCCCGTGCGCTCACCGTGTGACCGGCCGCCTGCGACCGGCGGCCCAGCGCCTCGACGCGTTCGGCTGTGGCCTTCCACTCCCGGAACCAGGCTTGCTCGTCACCCTCGGGGATGGCCCGGGCCGTGACCAGGACATCGCCCAGGTCAGCGCCGCCGTAGTTGGCGTATCCGGCCGCCCGCAGAGTCTCGAACGAGAAGGATTCGTCGTCGAACAGGAACTTCATCACCACTCCTTAACGAAACGGAACTGCATCGTCTCGATTGAGTATGCGCGCGCGCTCAACGGAACGCAACCGTTCCGTCTTATAGGATCGCCGCGTGGCCGAGAAATCCGCACCGCGACGCACCTCCGGCGGTCCGGTGCTGCTCGACGACGTCACCACCGCCATCGAGAAGGCGTTCTTCGAAGAACTGGCCGCCGTGGGTTACGGCCGGCTGTCGGTCGACGCGGTGGCCCGGCGTGCCGGCGTGGGCAAGGCCGCGATCTACCGCCGTTGGCGGTCGAAACAGGCGCTGGCCGCCGATCTGGTCGCCAAGGTCGCCGTCACCGCGATCGACGTGCCCGACACCGGGTCGCTGCGCGGCGACATCCGCGAATACCTCCGCAACGGCAGGGAGGCGCTTACACACCGCCTGGCGCGCAAGATCATTCCCGATTTGATCGCAGAAGCGGTCCGGGATCCCGAGTACGGCGCCCTGCTGACGGATCTGATCCGGGAACCACGGCGTGGCAGGGGATCTCACATCTTCGAGCGTGCCATCGAACGCGGCGAGATCGCTCCCGACGCCGATATCGACGTCGCGCTCGACGTCCTGGCCGGCGCGCTTTACTGGCGGCAGTCGATCCTCCAGACGACGGCCGACGACGACTATCTCGACCGCCTCACCGAAGTCGTACTCATGGCGGTGGGGATGGGGAAGTGACGCGGTCTCAAGCGTCGAGCGTCGTCAGCGTGTCGAGGATGTCGAAGTCGTAGCCGTCGGCGCTGGCGATGTAGACCTGCTGGTCGAATTGACTGTCGCGCATACACATCGGGCCCCGGGGCCCGTCGAACCCGACATCGTGCGCGGATGCCATCAGGTCCGGTATCTCGGGGGAGTGGGCCCGCTGGAAGATGGCCTCGAGCGCAAGCAGACCCTCGTAACAGGATTCGGCCATCGCGTTGAGCGGTGGCGCGTCGGCGCCGTAGCGGGCGACGTAGCTGCCCATCAGGTCCATGGCACCCGCGGTGGCCAGTGAACTGAAGTACGCCGCGGCGACATAGAGGTTTTCGGTGGAGCCGGCGCCGCTGGCCAGCAGCATGTTCTCCTCCATCAGCGGGCTGAACCGCGCCATGCGGTCGTGCCCGCCGGCGCGCGCGAACTCGCGGTTGAACAACACGGCGTCCTGGCCGACGAGCAGCATCAACACGGCCTGCGCCCCCGACGCGATGGCCTTGCGGACAGGTGCGCGGAAATCGTCGGTGCCGTACGGGACGTAGATCTCCCGTCTGAGCTCGAGGTCCAGATCTCGGCAGTACGCGCGGGCGGCCGCGGCGGAACGGCGCGGCCAGATGTAGTCATCGCCGACCAGGCACCAGGACCGGATGCCGAAGTGGTCGCGCAGCCAGGCGAGCGCGGGCGCGATCTGGATCTGCGGTGTCTCGCCTGTGCAGAACACGCCCGGTGTGCGTTCACCGCCCTCGTACAACGAGGTGTAGACGTACGGGATGCGGTCGCGGACCACCGGGGAGATGCGGTTGCGCACGGCCGAGATGTGCCAGCCGGTCACGGCGTCGAGACCGTGACCTCGCAACCGGTCGGCGACGGTCCGGGCGACGTCGTCGCCGGGCGCTCCGCCGTCGAGCACCTCGATGGTGACCTTGCGGCCCTGCAGGCCGCCTCGGTCGTTGACCTCCTTGGCCGCGAGCTCGGCCACGGCCTCGCACGAAGGCGCGAAGATTCCCGCTGGCCCTTGAAGCGGAATCACCAGCCCGACGCGGAACTCAACCTCGCCGTCCTGCACTCCAGATCACCGTCGATCCCGTGTAGTCTGCGCTTCAAAGCTTTCTAGCAGAAATAATTCATTCTGAACAGACCCCGCCGTCGACACGAGGAGACACCCACCATGGCCGCCGGACAGCAGCGCCGCCCCAACCTCCTGCTGCCGTTGGTGCGTCTGACCCACCTCGCGGAGTCGGCGATCGAACGCGTGCTCGCGGACTCGTCGCTCAAGATCGAGGACTGGCGCGTGCTCGACGAGTTGGCCGGACGGCGCACCGTGCCCATGAGCGATCTCGCGCAGGCCACGCTGATCACGGGTCCGACTCTCACCAGAACCGTCGATCGCCTTGTGTCGCAAGGGATCATCTACCGGACTGCCGATCTGCACGACCGCCGGCGGGTGCTCGTGGCGTTGACCCCGCGGGGGCGGACGCTGCGCAACCGCCTGGTGGACGCGGTAGCCGAGGCCGAGTGTGCGGCTTTTGAATCGTGCGGGCTGGACGTCGACCAGTTGCGCGAACTCGTCGACACCACCTCGAATTTGACTTCGTAACCACCCGCGCCCGGCGCGGGCGTTCACCCTTGACTTTTATTTTCATCTGGATATATTTCGGGTGAATGGAAAGGGGTGACCATGCCGACCTACACATTCCGTTGTTCCCACTGCGGTCCCTTCGATCTCACCTGCGCGATCTCCGAGCGCGATGCGGCGGCGACCTGTCCGGAGTGCCGGACGCCGGCGCGCCGGGTCTTCGGTTCGGTAGGGCTGACGACATTCACCGCGGGACATCACCGCGCATTCGACGCGGCGTCCGCGAGCGCCGAAAGTCCCACGGTGGTGAAGTCGATTCCCGCAGGCGCGGACCGCCCGCGGGCCCCGCGCCGCAATCCCGGTCTACCGAGTCTGCCGAGGTACTAGCGACATGGGTGGCGTCGGGCTCTTCTACGTGGGTGCGGTGCTCATCATCGACGGGCTGATGCTGCTGGGCCGCATCAGCCCACGAGGCGCAACACCGCTGAACTTCTTCGTCGGCGGACTGCAGGTGGTGACGCCTACGGTGCTGATCCTGCAGTCCGGCGGAGACGCGGCCGTGATCTTCGCGGCCTCCGGGCTCTACCTGTTCGGCTTCACCTACCTGTGGGTGGCCATCAACAACGTGACCGACTGGGACGGAGAAGGTCTCGGATGGTTCTCGCTGTTCGTCGCGATCGCCGCACTCGGCTACTCGTGGCACGCGTTCACCGCCGAGGCCGACCCGGCGTTCGGGGTGATCTGGCTGCTGTGGGCAGTGCTGTGGTTCATGCTGTTCCTGCTGCTCGGCCTGGGGCACGACGCACTGGGGCCCGCCGTCGGGTTCGTCGCGGTGGCCGAAGGCGTGATCACCGCCGCCGTGCCGGCCTTCCTGATCGTGTCGGGCAACTGGGAAACCGGCCCGCTCCCCGCCGCGGTCATCGCCGTGATCGGTTTTGCCGCAGTTGTTCTCGCATACCCCATCGGGCGCCGTCTCGCAGCGCCGTCAGTCACCAACCCTCCACCGGCCGCGCTCGCGGCCACCACCCGATAAGAGAAAGGGAGTCCACATGCCCGAGGTAGTTTTCAGCGTCGACCATTCGAAATCCATGCGGGATCAGGCCGTTCCCGGCCACAACCGCTGGCATCCCGACATCCCGGCCGCCGCAACGGTCAAGCCCGGCAGTGAGTTCCGGATCGAGTGCAAGGAGTGGACCGACGGCCAGATCGGAAACAACGACTCGGCCAACGACGTTCGTGACGTCGACCTCGCGCCGTGCCACATGCTGTCCGGTCCGATCAAGGTCGAAGGTGCCGAGCCCGGCGACCTGCTGATCGTCGACATCCTCGACATCGGCCCGGTGCCGCAGACCAACGGACCGAACTGCGGTGAGGGCTGGGGTTATTCAGGCATCTTCGCGAAGGTGAACGGCGGCGGGTTCCTCACCGACTACTACCCGGACGCCTACAAGGCGATCTGGGACTTCCACGGTCAGCAGTGCACGTCGCGGCACGTGCCCGGGGTGCGCTACACCGGCATCACCCACCCGGGGCTGTTCGGCACCGCGCCGTCACCGGATCTGCTCGCGAAATGGAACGAGCGCGAACGTGCCCTGATCGCCACCGATCCGGACCGCGTGCCGCCGCTGGCGCTGCCGCCGCTGGTGGACGGGACGCTCGGCGGCACGGCCTCGGGTGATCTGCTGCAGGCCATCGCCAACGACGGCGCCCGCACCGTGCCGCCGCGTGAGAACGGCGGCAACCACGACATCAAGAACTTCACCCGGGGCAGCCGGATCTTCTACCCGGTGTTCGTGGAAGGCGCCATGCTCTCCGGCGGCGACCTGCACTTCTCACAGGGCGACGGCGAGATCAACTTCTGTGGCGCCATCGAGATGGGTGGGTTCATCGACATGCACGTCGACCTCATCAAGGGCGGCATGGAAACCTACGGCGTCACCACCAACCCCATCTTCATGCCGGGCCGCGTCGAGCCGCTCTACTCCGAATGGCTCACGTTCATCGGCATCTCGGTGGACCACGCCGAGAATCGCAACGCCTACATGGACGCGACGATGGCGTACCGCAACGCGTGCCTCAACGCCATCGAGTACCTGAAGAAGTGGGGCTACACCGGCGAGCAGGCCTACCTGATCCTGGGCACCTCACCGATCGAAGGCCGCATCGGCGGCGTCGTGGACATCCCGAACGCATGTTGTTCGGTGTTCCTGCCGACCGAGATCTTCGACTTCGACATCCGCCCCGGCGGCAAGGGCCCGCAGAAGGTCGATAGGGGGCAGGTCGCCGTCACGTCCTAGATCGCACGACGCCATGGGCCGGGATCCGCGGATCCCGGCCCATCGGTGTTTTGCCGAACGCTCAGCGGTCATCCAGCCACATCCCAGGCCCAGATCGTTTCTCCAGATGAAGCATCTGTTGGTCAGGAGGTGGCGACGTGACGAGCGCACCGAGAATTCACCGCACGACGACCGTGGCGCAGCTGCACGCGCTGCTCGACCACCATTCGCCCCGACCGACCTTCCAGCAGCGCGTCGACGTCGACGAATTCTGCGGCGGCATCCCGCAGGTGCCCGCGCACGCGCCGTCGGTGCGCATCGGGAGGCACTGGGTGGGTTTCGCCTGGCTCGCCGTGGGTGCGCTCGTCGCGCTGGCGGTGATCGTCGCGGTCGCGATGCAGTTACGCACCTACGGTTGGGTGCAGAGTTTCATCGCGCACTATCCGGGCACGTCGGCGAGCTATGCGCAGCCTGTCACAACGGGTTTCCCGGCATGGCTGCGATGGCAGCACTTCTTCAACATCGTCTTCATGATGTTCATCATCCGGTCGGGCCTGCAGATCCTGGCCGATCACCCCGGGCTGTACCTCAACGCCGGATGCCGTCCCGGATCGGAGTGGTTCCGGATGAGTCATGCGGTGCCGGCCGACCGCACCGACAAGAGTGACCCACCGCGGGTGTGGACCTCCAAGGACGACGCGGTGTCGTTGCCGAAGTGGTTGGGAATTCCCGGTCTTCGGCACGCGGTCGGCCTGGCGCGCCTGTAGCGCTGAGCGCTCCACCGAAACTGTAGTTGTCGAGCGCGCTACTCGAACAACCGCTCGACAACTACAGTTTCGCGGCGTGGCAACCGGCGGCAAGTGGCCGTCAGTAGTCGGGTGTGTCGACGTCCTGGAGTTCTTCCTCGGGGCCCGTCTGCTCGACCTGCCCGGGCAACTGGGGTATGACCGGGCCTGCCTCGTTGCCGGTGGACGGCTGGCACTCGGCACCGGTGACACCGGGCGGGCACTCGTTGGCCGCGGGCATGGTGACCGGCGCGGGGGAGTTGGGGACCAGAACCGGCGTACACGTGCCGGTGTACAGGTCGCCTTCTTCTCCGCTGGGGCATTCCGCGGCGGCGGCCTGGAACGGCACGGCAACGGGAGCCAGCGTGGCGGCCGCGAACGCGGCGGCGATGAGGAGTTGTCGAGCAGACAGCAGGGTCGGCATGCGGTTGCGCTCCCTTCGAGTCCTGTATTCGAGTTCAGGAAAGTTTATCGCTGCGCGGGACAACCACGATGTAAAAGCTGGATAAAAACTGCATCGGAGTTCAGGAAAACGCGCGCGCCGGTCGCGGATCGTTGGCAGCATGGCGCTGTGCCCGTCAGCCGAGCCGAACGTCGCGAGAAGTTGCTGCGCGCTGCCCAGAGCGCGGTGATGAAGCACGGCGTCGATGTCCAGCTCAAGCAGGTGGCGGCCGAGGCGGGCCTGACACCGAGCGCGGTGCTCTACCACTTCCCGGATATCCAGACCCTGCTGATCGAGGCCAACCGGGCCGGTATCGAGCGCTTCTACGATGCGCGGCTGCGCGCCGTCGCGGGGGATGCGCCACCGGACCGCAAGCTGGTGACGACCATCGAATCCGGGCTGCCGGTCGACGCCGACGACCCCGACGTCAAGCTCATGTGCGCGCTCGGCGGCGCGGCCGCACGTCACCCGGCCTACGCCGTCATGCTGACCGCGCTGTATGACCGTCAGGTCGCGATGTACCAGGTGATCCTCGAATCCGGCGCCGCCCAGGGTATTTTCGCGCTCACCTCGTCGTCGCTGGCCGTCGCGCGCAACATCGTCGCGCTCGAGGACGCCTACGGCTACCGGATGGTGGCACGGCACCCCAGCCTGGATGTCGACACCGCCGTCGACCTGATCTGTGACTACGCGCGGGTGGCCACCGGCCATCCGCTTCCCCGACCCGTCCGAACCTGAAGGGGCCCATTGTGAACACCTCCGACACGCTGAAGATCATGTTCTGGCCCGAATCCGCCTACGGCCCCACCAATCAGTGCATCGGGCTGGCGGCCGTCCTGCGCGAACGCGGCCACACGATCGTGTTCGCCGCGGAGAGCTCCTGGGCCGGCAAGCTCGCGCCGTTCGGATTCATCGAGGAACTCGTGGATCTCGCCGAACCGGCCGCGGGCGGCGAGGACGAGGATCCGGGGAAGTTCTGGACCGACTTCATCGCCGAGACCGCACCGGAGTTCCGCAAGCCGACCATCGAGCAGTTGCAGACGTTCATCCAGCCGACCTATCAGGCGTTGATCGACGGCGCGAAGTACTGCGAACCGCGCCTGCGCGAGATCATCGAAACCCACCGGCCCGACGTCATCGTCGAGGACAACGTGGTGCTGTTCCCCGCGCTGGCCACCGCGGGCGTCCCGCTCGTGCGGATCGTCTCGTGCAGCCCGCTGGAGATCACCGCTGCGCAGGTGCCGCCACCGTTTTCCGGCCTGCCGAGTGCTGACGATGCCGAATGGGCCGCCTACCGCGCCGAATTCGACCGTACCCACCGCGCCATGTGGACCGACTTCAACGCGTGGGTGCAGGCCCAGGGTGCCGACCCGCTTCCCGAGCTGGAGTTCATGCCGCGCGACAACGCCGCGAACCTCTACGTCTATCCGGCCGAGGCCGACTACACGCAGGTCCGTCCGCTCGACGGCACGTGGATCCGCATGGATTCCAGCGTGCGCGAGACCGACGAGGACTACACCGTGCCCGAGCATCTCGCCGACCGCCCCGCCGACAGTGGGCTGATCTACCTGTCGCTGGGTTCTCTGGGCGGTGCCGATGTCGAACTCATGCAGCGCCTCGTGGATGTCCTGGGCAAGACGCGGCACCGGTTCATCGTCAGCAAGGGTCCGCAGGCCGACCAGATCACCCTGGCCGACAACATGACCGGCGCGCAGATGCTGCCGCAGACCAAGGTGATCCCGCAGGTCGACCTGGTGATCTCACACGGTGGCAACAACACCGTGACCGAGACGCTGCACTTCGGCAAACCGCTCGTCGTGCTGCCGCTGTTCTGGGACCAGTACGAAAACGCCCAGCGCATCGACGAACTCGGCTTCGGCATCCGGCTGGACACCTACGGGTTCGCCGATGCCGAGCTGACCGACGCGGTGGACCGCCTGCTCGCCGACACCGAACTGCGCACCAAGCTCGACGGCATCGGTGCCGCGATCCGTGCCAGGGACGGCCTGCGCGTGGGGGCCGACGCCATCGAGCGTGCCGGCCTGGAACATCGGGCGTGATCGAGCTCGACCGGCTCGACCTCGGTGGCGGGCGCCGTCTGGTGATCACGTCCGAACCCGATGCGGCAGTGCCGCAGGTCCGTGACGCCGACGGTCACTGGCGTCGCGCGGGACCGGGCGACGGGGTCGCCGAGGCGATGCTGGATGCCCTGAACCAGAACCCGGGCACCACGAAACACGGCAATTTCACGCTGCTTTCGTGGGCTTCGCAGACTGCGCGGGGAGAGCGCCCGATCACCGTCGACCAGACCAACGAGTCGGTGATCGTGGGCGATGCGGCCGTCGTCAAATGGGCCACGCACCTGCAGGAGGGACCCCACCCTGCGCCTGCGCGCATCAAGGCGTTGCGCGGCAACGGTTTCCGGGGGATGCCGATGCCATGGGGGCTGGTGACGTGGCAAACCGCCGACCATCCCGAGACCCTGGTGGTCACCGTCGACGAATACCTGCCCGACGCCGTCGACGGGTGGACGTGGGCCGTCGCGCTGGTCACCGATGCCGCACAGGATCGCGCCGCCGTCCCCGCGCTGGTCGACGCGGTCACCGCAGTGGGGTGTGTCGTCGCGGAACTGCATGCGGCCCAAGCGGACACGGCCCGCCCGGCCACCGCGGCCGACGCGCGGTCCTGGCGCGAAGCCGCCCTGGAGACCGTCGAGACCGCCGCGACACTGGGCACCTCGGTGAGCGGCGAACTGCTGCGGGCCCGACGAGAAGACGTCGAGGCCGTCGTCGGCACGCTCGGCGACCTCGCGGGCATCCCTGTGCTCGCGGGCCACGGTGACCTGCACGTCGGGCAGGTGCTGCGCGCCGGTGGCCGCTACGTGGTCACCGATTTCGACGGCAACCCTGTGCTGCCGGCCGAAGCACGGGTCAAGCCCGTCCCCGCCGCGCTCGACGTCGCGGGCATGGCGCAGTCGCTGGCCCACGTCGCGATCGTCGCCCGCAAGTACACCGACCTGGCCCCCGCGGCACTCGCCGACGTCGACCGCCTCGCTCGCACCACGTTCGTCGGCGCGTACACGGACCGGCTCGAGACACTCGGCCACCGCTCGGTCTACGACCCGGCGCCGCTGCGGGCGCTGCGGCTGCAACAGGTGCTGCGGGAGATCATCTATTCAGCACGCCATCTCCCACGCTGGATGTACGTACCCGACGCGGCACTGCCCGCCCTCCTCGACGAAGGGACAAGCACGTGAACCCCGACGCGTTCGTCGCCGATCTGGAACGCAAACCGGCCGTCCTCAGCCGGCTCGCGACCAGCCTCGCCGCCGGCAATCCGTGGGCCGACGTGGTCCCGCCGGGCATCGAGCGGGTGGTGCTGATCGGCATGGGGTCGTCGGCCTACGCCGGTGGCGTGGCCGCCGCACGCATGCGGGCCCGCGGCCTGGTCGCGGTGTCCGATCTCGCGTCGTCGTCACTGCTGCCGCGCTGGGGCGCTGGCGCCCTGGTGGTCGCGACCTCGGCGACGGGCGGATCGGTGGAAACCCTCGACGCGCTCGAGCGCATGCAGGCAGCCAACCCGTCCGCGACCTTCGTCGCCCTCACGAACACGCCGGGTTCGGCGCTCGCGCAACGGTGCGGCGCAGTCGTCGACCTCGCGGCCGATCCGGAGGAGGGCGGCGTCGCCTGCCGCACCTACCAGCACACCGTCGCGATGCTCATCGCCCTCGAGGAGCAGTTGTCCGGTGGTGACACCTCGGCGCTCGCCGGGGCGGTGGCCGCGTCGGCAACCGCCAGCGCACACCTGCTCGACACCGAGGACTCGTGGCGCCCACGCGTCGCCGACCTACTGCTCGGTCCGGCGGGCACACACCTCGCAGCCCCGGCCCACCGGTTCTCGTCTGCTCAACAGGGTGCCCTGATGCTGCGCGAATGTCCCCGTCTGCCCGCGGTGGGCTGCGAGACCGGCGACTGGAGCCACGTCGACGTGTACCTGACCAAGACCACCGACTACCGCCTGCTCGTGTTCGCGGGATCCCCATGGGAACAGCAACTCGCCGAGTGGACGACGATGCGGAAGACCACGGTGGTGGCCGTCGGTGGCGACGTCCCCAGCGCGCAGTTCACGGTGCGCTACCCGGGCGACACAGATGACGACGCCGGTGATCTCGTGCGCCTGCTGACCGAGGTGCTGATACCCGAACTCGTCGCGGCCCGCGCCTGGCAGGAGTCGGCGCGTAATCGGACCGCTTAGGCGCAAGGGTTGCCACACTGAAAGTATCGGTTACCCGAACATTTACATTTGATGGCTCTGAGCAGCAAACTTGTCATCCCCGCGCGATGAATTTGAACCACTAAACAAGTTGCTGCTCGCGCCGAGCGTGGGTAGTCTGGCCGTTGCGAAGGGGAGTAGTTCCTGCCCGTCACATCCGGTGGCGGATGCGGTTGGTCGACATACTGGCGCAACGCGGCGCCCGGCCAATCACCGAATTCATTCGGCGAGCGAGACCTTCGGCCGTAACAGCCGTCAGGCTGCCGGTCGGAGGCATGTGTCTTCCGCCCGGGCAGCCCCAGAAGAAGGAGCCTCATGCTGGCCGCGCTGGCGCTGAGCTTCGGAGTCATCTTCATCGCCGAGCTCGGGGACAAATCGCAGCTCATGGCGATGACCTTCGCATTGCGTTACCGCTGGTGGGTTGTCCTCGGCGGCATCACGCTCGCGACCACGGCCGTCCACCTCATCTCTGTCGCGGTCGGCCATTACCTGGGAGCCGCGCTGCCCACCCATCTGCTGGGCATCGTCGCGGGCGTCGCGTTCGTGTTCTTCGGACTGTGGACGCTGCGCGGCGACCGCCTCTCCGAGGACGAGGCCACCCGGGCCGAACGCACGAGCGCGCCGGCGTTCTTCGCGGTCACCTCGGCGTTCCTGCTGGCCGAGCTCGGCGACAAGACCATGCTCGCGACCATCACCCTGGCAGCTGACAACGACTGGGTGGGGGTGTGGATCGGGTCGACCATCGGCATGGTGGCCGCCGACGCGCTGGCCATCGTGGTCGGGGCCATCGCCGGCAAGCATCTGCCCGAGCGGATGATCCAGATCGCCGCGGCGGTGCTTTTCCTCGGGTTCGGCTTCTTCATGCTGCTGGAGAACATCTGGCACGCGCCGGCTCTGCTGCTCGTGGCGGCCTCGCTGGGCATCATCGCCGCACTGGCCGCGATCGTGTTCGCGCTGCCGGAGCGGTTGCGCCCGCAGGTGCTGCGGCGCTCGTCGGCTGCGGCGGACACAGAAGAAGACACCGGCCTACGAGAACCGGCCCAGCGCGAAGTGTGACGTTCAGTCGGCCCTCGCCGGGTCCGGCCTCGACGACCGGTGTCTTCTCAGATGCTGTTCAGACGCAGTCGACGCAGATCTGCTCGTTGCCGCGTTGCAGAGCCAGACGGTTCTGGTGCTGCACCAGGAAGCAGCTGGAGCAGGTGAACTCGTCCTGCTGCTTGGGGACCACCCGGACTGTGAGTTCCTCACCGGTGAGGTCCACGTCGGGGAGGTCGAATGAGTCGACGACCTCGTCCTCGTCGATCACCGCAGTGTCGGCGGACGCGCGTCGGGCGGCAAGGTCTTCGAGTGACTCGTCGGCAACCTCGTCGACCTCTTTGGTACGAGGCGCGTCGTAATCGGTAGCCATGGTCATCCTTCCTTTCTTAGGCCGGTGCTAGGGCAACGTCGCCGGAGCGCCCATTGTTCCCTGTCTCGTTGGTACATAAACGTCTTCTGTCAAATAACGTGTGACGACCCGCTTTGGGGTCATAAGTCAGGATCGCCTTGCCATATTCCTGATGTGCCGGGCGGATTCGGGGCGGTTCACGCAGCACACCGTAGGGCACGGGGGCATGTGACGCGGGACGCAGTGCGACTTCGGCCCCGGCGTGTCGTGCCCCGTAGCCCGGAAATGTGACCGGGAGCACGAATCCGCAGCCAAAGCTGTTGGTTTGACCGGCTATTCATCGTTCGGTTGTGAACAGCTACAGCCGGTCCATCTCCCGTGACATCGCCGCCTCCTCCATGAAACCCAGTCGTACGTGGGGCCTGTGGCGTTCGCGCCGGGCCGCGGTCCACGTCCGGGTTCGCGACACCAGACGCGATGGGGCCGACGCCACCCGCCACAGGAACCCGAGGCGGCGCGTCGGCCGGCCTGCGGCAGCAGCGGTGCTGAACAGCACCTGCTGCGGGGTGATCAGAACGGGGCCGTCGATGTTGGGCGGGCGGTCCCGATGGACCGGGTGCGGGCGCCGTGCGGCACGCGCACACGGCACAGCGGGCATGGACGGCACGGGGTGCTTGCTCATGTCGGACTTCTTTCGTTTGCGCCCGGGGGTGGATGACGCTTACAGAAGGAAAAACTATGGGGACGGGCCGTTTGATTCGCGCGTAGTGCACTACCTCTATGGGCAGCTATCCACGACGCTGATCTTGATGCTGGTGGACGCGTGAATTGGCCGGGCGGGCAAATCTTCTCGGAGATGCTGTGCCGTGTCTCAGGCGTCGATCTGCGGCAACTTGGAACACGTGGCAGGTAGCCCCTGTGGATGCTGAGTACAGTCTTCGGCGTGCATGAGGATTCCGCGGGACTGGATGCTGAGAACGCAGACGACATCGAGTTGGACGATTACGAAGCCGAACTCGACGACGAGGAAGCCAACGGCCAGGTGATCTCGATCCGCCGCGCCAACGGCGAGGAGATCGTCACCATCGTCGCCCAAGCCGACGAGTGGAATGTCGATCTGCAGCCCGGCGGCGCCGTGATCGGCGCGTTCCTCGGGTCGCGACGCGACACCCCGGTATGGGTCAACGCGCTCGAGAACGAGATCGAGCGCGACGAGGACGGCACATACGTCATCCGGATCGACTGACCGGGGGACAGCACTTCCTCCCGTTGTAACGCCGATCGGCCGACAGAAATCGACGCCCCCGTGCGTCACAGTCATGTCAGGCCGATCGGTCTGACGAACGGGGGTCTCATGAGCATCAACGCGGTCCGCACCGGCCACGAGCCTGCGAGCTACAGCGTGCGGCTGTCATCGGAGGTGGTCGAGGACGCGCTGCGGCTGCGTCACGAGGCGCTCGCCGGACACGGCCTTCCCGCGCCGGCGCTCGACGGTGACCGCTTCGACGAACACTGTCTACATGTCCTGGTGCGTGACGACGCCTCGGGCGAGCTGGTGGGCAGCTGCCGGATTCTGCCCCACGACGGCGCGACCGACGCCGGAGGGCTCTATCTCGCAACGGCATTCGATGTCTCGGCGCTCGATCCGTTGCGGCCGGCCGCCCTCGAATTCAGCCGGGCGGTGATCCGTCCCGGACACCGTAACAGCCGGGCCGCGCTCGCCTTGTGGTCGGGAGTGCTCGGGTACGCCGAGCAGCACGGCTACGCACACCTCGTGGGCAGTGTCCCGATGCCGCTGCACCCCGCCGGCGAGGTCCGCGCGATGCGCAACCTGCTGAGGCGCGAGCACGCGGCGCCCGGCCGCTACACCGTGCGCCCGTACCGGCCCGTGGTACACGATGCGCTGCACCTGCCCGGACACGAACCACAGTGCACGCTGCCCGAACCGCTGGCCGCGCAGGTTCGCCTCGGCGCCAGGCTGTGTGGTGACCCGGCGTATGACCCCGAGTTCGGGGTCGCGCACTTCCCGATGCTTCAGTTCCTGCGTCCGTCGTGAATCCGGTGTCCCCCGAACAGGGGACACCGGATTCATCCGTTCTCCCCGCCGATCGACCGACTGTCATGGAGTTCATTGTGCGCCACTGTGATTCCAGGTTGATTGTTCGTTCGACAGGAGGATCGCGATGGCCACCACCTACGTTCAGGTTCAGGCGGAACCCCTGACGGTCGCGCCGCGCTACAGCGTGCTGCTGTCCACCGACACCGAACTCATCGAGGCCGGGCAACGGCTGCGCCGTGAAGTGCTCACCGACGAGTGCGGATACACCGCCGCCGGAACCGGATTCGACGCCGACAGTTTCGACGACCACTGCGTACACGTGTTGGTGCGTGACAACCGCACCGAGGAACTGGTGGGCTGTGCCCGGATCCTGCCGACCGGCGGCGTGTTCGCCACCGGGGGTCTGTACGCCGCGAAATCCTTCGACCTCACGGCTCTCGACCCGCTCCGGCTGTCCCTGCTCGAATGGGGGCACGCCGTGGTGCGGGCCGATCACCGCAACGGCGCTGTCCTGATGATGATGTGGTCGGCCATCCTCGACTACGCCGATCGATATGGCTACGACCACCTCTTCGGCTGCATCACGGTGCCGACGCATCCGCTGGGCAGCGTTCCCGGCGCCCAGGTGCGTGCGGTGCGCGACTTCATGCGTCGCGACTTCGCGACGCCGGACTGCTACGCAGTGCACCCGTACCGGCCTGTGGTGATCGACGGCGTGCCCCTCGATGACATGCCCCTGGACACTGCCGCGGTGTCGGACTCGCCGGTACCCGCGCTGGTGCGCGGATACCTGCGCCTCGGCGCTCGCGTGTGCGGCGAACCGGCCCACGACCCGCTGTTCGGCGTCGCGCACTTCCCGACCTTGCTCAGGACGGGACGCTTCGACGGTGGCTCCGTGCTGAACCGCACTGACGGGTGGTGACGCGTCCTGGATGCGACGGAATCCGCGCTTTACAGATCGACTGAATGCGCCAGCGAATTGGACAAGATCGCCAATTTGTACAACGGACGTTGCTGGCGGTCCCATGTTCGTGGGGGTGACGCAGTTAGCTGGAACCGATGAATGTGAGGCGGTTCATAGTCATACCCGCAACGTGCGCCACACCATAGTCGCAGAACTTACTCAGGAGTAAGAAGCGGGATCCGGCCTCCCGTGCAACCGCGTGGCATCGCACGGTCCGGTCTGGCGCGACGTTGCCGGGTGGCTCGGTGGAAATTGCCTCAAGGGCGTTGCGGAATGGTTGCGCCCGCATGTGCAGCAGCTAACTTCGAATTGCTTCCCTATGTTCCGCTGGCGTAGACGCTGATCATGAAACGTGCTTCGTGACTTGCAATTTTCCTTTGCGAAAAACCTACTTGGGAGTAAGTTCTCCGCCCGGGGGTTTCACTCAGCAAAAGGAGAATCGATGCAACAAGCTGTTCGCTCCTACCTCACTGCGGGCGTGGCGTTCGCAGGAGCAGGCGTCATCGCGGTCAGTCCGGTGGCCCCGTTGCCACCGGACATCACCGAGCGCGCACAGTCGTCGGCCGGTGTCGCCCTGTCCGCTTTGGCCAACCCCATCGACGGCTACGCCGCGGCGTTCACCGCAGCCCTCAAGAACGCCGAGGCCCTGACCGCACGCATCGCCGCCGCTCCGGCGCCGATCCTGTCGAACATCGTGCGTAACCAGGTGAACAGTGCCGCGGGGGTGGCCACGTTCGCCGAGGTGTTCACATCCAGCGTCATCACCGCACTCGCCGACACCCCGGAACAGTTGCAGTCCGCGGTCGAGAAGTTCTCCGCAGGTGACGTCACGGGTGCGCTGGAGACCGTGCTGCAGACCGTCCTCGGGCCCGTCGTCAACGGTGTGGTCGACACCTTGCTGTTCAATCCCGACGTCTGGGCCGGCTTGCAGAACGCCATCCGCCAGCCCGTCGCCAATACGTTGTCGGTCATCGATCTGCTCGCCGAACCCGAGGTCTACAACGTCCTCGGCCCGTTGTTGGCGCCTGTCCAGTTGCTCACCGACCTCACCGACGCGGTCGGCGCGGCCGGTGACGACGTGTTCGCGGGGATCAAGACCGGCGACCTCGAAAAGGTTGCGAACGCGGTGATCAACCTCGGGCCGAACTTCACCTACGCACTGCTCAACGGCGCCCCGGGGATGCCGGGGTTCAGCGCCGGTCTCCTCGGGCCGCAGGGCGTGGTCGCCGGACTGCTCACCCTGCGGGACATGGTGGCGGACGCGATCGCCCCGGCGACCACCGCAGCCAAGACGGCGGCCGGCACGGCGGCCGTGGCCGAGCCGGCTGCGCTGACCAGGGCTTCGGTGACGCTGGATGTGCCGAAGGCGCTCGTGGGACCCGAGACACCCGCCGCTGGTGCAGTCACCACGCCGGCGGAGGCGACGACGGACGCCCCTGCTGCGGCCACGGACACCTCGACCAAGCAGGCACCGTCGGCGACTGACGCCGCGTCGGCGTCGGCCGCGAGCGAGGCCAAGCCGGTGGCCGACGACAGCGAGGAAGCCATCACGACCCCGGCCAAGCCCTCCACCGTGGCCAAGCCGAAGAAGGTCAACGCGGTCAAGGACATCCGCAACGGGATCCGTGGCGCCATCAAGAACGTCAGGAACGGTGTGAAGGATGCCGTGGCCGGGCTGAGTGGCAAGAAGGCCAAGCCGGCCAAGCCGGTCAAACAAGAATCCTCGACCAAGTCGGGTGGTTCGGAATCCGACGGCGGTGGCTCCGGCGGCGGCGCGGAGTAGACGCCGAGGTGGGCGCCGGGCCGCCGGCGCCCATTTTCGTTGTGCACCACCATCATCGCCGTGAGCAGTCGAGCGACACCGTGATGCTGCGCTGCACCACCACGGGAACCAGCCGGTCGCGACCGCGCGGGCCGTCGAACCGCACGATCCTGGTGCGCTCGCGCGGATTGCGGATTCCCGTGACCACGCACTGCTCGAGCGGTGCGCTTCCGACACGATCCACCCGCACATCGAAGCCCTGCGCCTCAAGCTGGCCGATGGTCAGGGCGGCGGACTCAGCGTGTGCCGGGGTGGCGAACGCGAGAAGTGCGCTCAGCGCTGCCGCGCCTGCTCCCGCTGCCGCGAAGGCCTGGCGTGTCCTGGTCGACGTCATGTGGACTCCTTGAGTTGGTGAGCCGGGATGATCGGCTCGAACGTTCGGCGTTTTCGGTATGTGTCGATCGTGTCGTCACGCGAGACCGGGCGCTTGAAGGCTGTGTGGAGATCAGCTGGAGATCGCCGGTATGTCAGAACAGGTCGGTTCAGGAGGGAACACATGTCCAGTCGCCCGGCGCTCAACACCGCGTTGCCCGAGGCCTACAAGTCGGTGATCACGCTCAACGAGCAGTGCGAGAAGGCCGCCGCCGATGCCGGCGTCAGTCCGCTGGCCGTCGAACTGGTGCGGATCCGCGCGTCACAGATCAACGGATGCGCGTTCTGCCTGCGCATGCACGTGCGTGACGCGTTGGCCAAGGGCGAGAGCGCCGACCGGATCGCCGTGATCCCGGCCTGGCGGGAAACCGCCTACTTCACCGACGAGGAACGCGCGGCGCTGGCGATCGCCGAGGAGATCACCGACATCTCGAACCCGCCACGGGCCTCGGATGCCGAACTGCTGACCGCGCTGAGCACACAGCAGGTCGCTGTGCTGAGGTGGCTCGCGGTGACGATCAACGCGTTCAACCGCATCGCGATCAGCAGTCACTACAAAGTCGGTCCCTGACGCGGCGCGCCGCCAAAACTCCCCGGGCGCTCCCGCGGTAGCGATACGGTGAAAAGTCCCGTGTCGCCGCCAAAAGGGGGTCCGAACATGCGCGCCAGACGGTCACAGCACGTTCACAGCCGAAGGTCGGGACCGCGAAATCCGTTCCGCCTGCTCATGCTCGCGGTCGCCGCGCTGGTGGGTCTGATCCCGATGGTGGCGCCTGCGACCGCGTCGGCCGAGGGCGAGACGTACGTCGTCGCAACCGACATCACGTTCGCGCCTTTCGAATTCCAGGACGCCTCCGGGAAATTCGTCGGCATCGACATCGATCTCATCAACGAGATCGCGGCCGACCAGAACTTCACCGTCACCATCAAACCGCTCGGCTTCGACGCCGCTCTGCAGGCCGTACAGGCCAATCAGGCCGATGGCGTCATCGCGGGCATGTCGATCACCGACGAGCGCAAGAAGGTGTTCGACTTCTCCGACCCGTACTTCGAATCGGGCGTCCAGATGGCCGTGCTGGCATCCGACGACGACATCAAGAGCTACGAGGACCTGCGTGGCAAGCGCGTCGCGGTCAAGAACGGCACAGAAGGCGCCGAGTTCGCCGAGTCCATCAAGGACAAATACGGGTTCACCACCGTCTATTTCGCCGATTCCGCATCGATGTTCGACGAGGTGCGCACCGGCAACTCGCAGGCGGTGTTCGAGGACTACCCGGTGCTGCAGTACGGCATCGCGCAAGGCAACGGCTTCAAGACCGTCACGCCCAAGGAGAAGGGCGCCAACTACGGCTTCGCGGTCAACAAGGGCCAGAATGCCGAACTGCTGCAGAAATTCAACGCCGGACTGGCGCAACTCAAGGAATCCGGGCGCTACGACGAGATCATCTCCACCTACCTCGGCGAGGAGGCCGTCGACAACGACAACTCATTCCTCGGCCTGCTCAAGAGCACGTTCCCCATCCTCATGATCGGCCTGCGGATGACGCTGATCCTCACGGTGGTCTCGATCGCCATCGCCCTGGTGCTCGGCGTCATCTTCGGCCTGCTGCGGGTGTCGCGGTCGGTCGTGTTGCGCGCGATCGGCACCACCTACGTCGACATCTTCCGCGGCACACCACTTCTGGTGCAGGCGTTCTTCATCTACTTCGGCATCCCGTCGGCGCTCGGATTCCAGATGTCGGCGCTCACGGCGGGCATCATCACGCTGTCGCTCAACGCGGGCGCCTACATGACCGAGATCGTGCGTGGCGGCATCCAATCGGTGGACAAGGGCCAGATGGAGGCCGCGCGCAGCCTCGGCATCGGGTACCTGCCCACGATGCGAAAAGTGATCCTGCCCCAAGCCATCCGGACGATGATCCCGTCCTACATCAACCAGTTCGTCATCACGTTGAAGGACACCTCGATCCTGTCGGTGATCGGCATCGCGGAGCTCACCCAGACCGGGCGCATCATCATCGCCCGCAACTTCCAGTCGTTCACCATGTGGCTGATCATCGGCATCATCTACTTCGTCGTCATCATGGCGCTCACCAAGCTGTCGGACCGAGTTGAAAAGAGGCTCGTGAAATGACCCAGCTCGTACCGGAATCCGCGGCCGCCGAGCCCGAGGGCACGGTCAAGATCCGCATCGAGAACCTCAAGAAGGCCTTCGGTGACCTCGTCGTGCTCGACGGCATCACCACCACCGTGAAGAAGGGCGAGGTGGTGTGCGTCATCGGACCGTCCGGATCGGGGAAATCGACGTTCCTGCGGTGCCTCAACAAGCTGGAGGACATCACCGACGGCAAGGTGGTGGTCGACGAGTTCGACCTCACCGACCGCAAGGTCGACCTGGACAAGGTCCGTCAGCGCATCGGGATGGTGTTCCAGCACTTCAACCTGTTCCCGCACATGACGGTGATCGACAACATCACGCTGGCACCCCTGCTCACCAAGAAGATGGACAAGCCCGCGGCCGAGAAACGCGCGATGGAACTGCTCGGGCAGGTCGGGCTGGCCGAGAAGGCTCACGTCAAACCGGCCACGCTGTCAGGTGGGCAGAAGCAACGTGTGGCGATCGCGCGGGCGCTGGCCATGAACCCGTCGATCATGCTGTTCGACGAGGCCACCAGCGCGCTGGACCCCGAGATGGTCGGCGACGTCCTCGAAGTGCTGCGCGATCTGGCCGAGGGCGGCATGACGATGGTGGTCGTCACACACGAGATGGGCTTCGCACGCGAGGTCGCCTCGCGCGTGATGTTCATGGCCGACGGCAACATCGTCGAGGACGACACCCCCGCGGAGATCTTCGACAACCCCAAACATCCGCGGCTGCAGGACTTCCTGTCGAAAGTTCTTTAAGGCGCGCGTCTCTCGACCGTGTTGTCCATACCGGACTTCGTGATCTCGGGTTCACCGGACGAATACGTCACGCGATTCTCGAATCCGGAGACGCCGATGGTGTCGGCCTCGTCGACCTCGATGACGTTGCGGATCCCCGAGATCGTGACGGCCGCACAGTGTCCGGTGATGGTGATGGTGTTCTCGACGCCGCTGACCATCACCGTGCCGCCGTCACACGTGACCTCGCGGTCGTTGCTCGCACCCGCGACGTTGATCACCTCGCCAGGTCCCGCGACCGACGGGGTCTCGATCGCGGGGAAGACCGGGTTGGACGGCGGTGAGTACGGGAGGGCCGGGCGCCCGGCGGGATTGTCCGCGACGGGCTGCAGGCTGCTGGTGACCGTGTTGGTGAACATCAGGAAAGCCGCGATGCCCGTGGTGATCAGGAAGACCGCCACCGCCACGAGGATCATCAGGACGCGTCCGGTGTGCGCCACCGGAACGTGTTGGCGCGGTGGCGCGGGGAAGTCCTCGGCGTACCCGGGCCACGGAGCAGGCGGCCCCGGTGGCGGCGGCGGATACGCGGTGCCGAAGGTCTGGGTCCACGGCTGAGTGGGTGGCGGCGGTGGCGGGGCCGGTGGGGCGTGCCCCTCGTCGGCTCCGGTGCCGAGTTCCTTCGCGCGCTCTGCCAGCGAACGTTCGAGGTCGCGGATGCGGGCCTCGGGGTCGTCCTGCGGGTCCATGCGCAGATGCTCGCACATCCGTGGCCGTCCGGTGCGGAAAGTGCACCGGCCCGCGTAGCCTCGGTCGTGAACCGGCTTTGCAGGGGAGGGGGCTGCCGTTGCCGCAGACGGGACCGTGGACCGGCGATCCGGTGTGGCTCGCGGACGTGCTGCGCGCCGAGGGCGTCAACCTCGTCGAGTATCCCGGCTGGCGTACCCGTGGACACGGTGACTTCAAGGACATCCGTGGTGTCATGGTGCACCACACGGGATCCGACACGGCGACCGCGGCCTCGATCGCCAACGGCAGGCCCGACCTGCCCGGTCCGCTGTCGCAGCTGCACATCGCGCGCGACGGCACCGTCACGATCGTCGCGGTGGGTGTCGCGTGGCATGCCGGGGTGGGGATGTACCCGTGGATCCCGGCCAACATGGGCAACTGGCACCTGATCGGCATCGAGTGCGCGAACACCGGTACCAGTCCCACCGCGCCGCACCGCCAGAACTGGCCCGACGCACAGTATTTCGCGATGGTGCGCTGCTGCGCGGCGATCAACCGCAGGCTCGCGCAGACCTCGGCGCGCACGATCGGCCACAAGGAGTACGCCGGTCGCGCACAGGGTAAGTGGGATCCCGGGGCCATCAACATGGACATCCTGCGTGCCGACATCCAGAACCAGATCGGCGTTCTGGAGGCACCCGCGCCCACGCCCCGGCCGCGAGTCCCGGTGGGGGAGTACATCGACGTGCTGCTCTACCGGCCCATGGAAGGTGCCGAGGTCGCCGAGTTGCAGCGTCGCCTCAACGCTCTCGGGGCGGACCTGGTCGTCGACGGGATCTTCGGCCCGCTCACCGAGGCCGCGGTCCGCGACTTCCAGCGTCGTACGCCCGGACTCAAGGTCGACGGCATCGTCGGCCCCGCAACCGCCGCTGCGCTGAATCTCTGATTTTCGCCGAGCGTGCGGTTTCATACGCGACACGCCGCGGATGGCGTATGAGGTCGCACGCTCGACACCCTGTGGACGGCGAGGGGGCTGTGGATAACCCCGCTGGAGGCGCCTCTGGCACTCTCCGGATGTCGGGGTGGGCTGTGACCGTCCGGGCATGCAGACAATCGACTGGCCGTTTCGCGCCGTGGAGGCACTCGAAGCAGGGGCGCTGACGTTCCGCGAACTGCGGCGATTCCACACCGCGGTCTACCCGGGGGTGTGGGTGCCGCGCGAGGCGGAACTCTCACCGGTGCAACGTGCCCGTGCGGCGTGGCTGTGGTCAGGGCGGGCCGGTGTGCCGGCCGGGCTCTCCGCGTCGGCGATGCTGGGCAGCAAGTGGATCGACCAGCGCGATCCCGCAGAGTTGATCCACACCAATCGTCGGCCGCCCCGCCTGCTGACGGTGCATTCGGACACGTTGTCGGACGGCGAGACCCAGGTGATCGACGGGATGGTGGTCACCACGCCTGCGCGTACGGCGTTCGATCTGGGCCGGCGGCTGCCGTTCGTCGACGGCGTGCAGCGCATCGACGCGCTCATGAACGCCACGCACGTGAAGGTCGAGGAGGTACTGGCGCTCGCCGAGGGATATCGAGGTGCCCGCGGAGTGCGGCGGTTGCGGCTCATCCTGGAATACGTCGACGGCGGTGCGGAGTCACCATATGAGTCTTCGACGCGAATCATGCTGGTGACCAATGGCTTCCCCGAACCCGAGACGCAGATCGAGGTGGCCGACGCGTCGGGGACGGTGTTCGCGCGGCTCGACATGGGATGGCCCGAGTACCGGGTGGCGGTGGAGTTCGACGGCGCGCAGCACTGGACGGACAGCGAGCAGCGCAGCTGGGACATCGACCGGCAGGCGATGCTCGAAGCCCTCGGGTGGACTGTCATCCGCGTGAGCGCGGGCCTGCTGCACGGGCGGCGGCAGGTTGTTGTCGATCGTGTGCGTGCGGCGTTGCTCGCCCGGGGTTGCCGGATGGGGCCCGGCCGCGCCGAGCGTGCGTTCTGATCCGCGTTGAGCGGCGTGTTGCGTATGAAACCGCACGCTCGGCAAACTGAGACGAGAGGTTGCGTTAGGCTACCCAAACTTCTACAGTTAGCCGAATACTTTTCCTCTTAATTAGGGAGGCGCGTGATGGAGCGTCTGTTCTCGCTGGTCGTGGGCGTATTGATGGCGGTCGCTGGCGCCGCGGCGCCCCCGGCGCAGGCCCAGGACTTCGCCATCACCGATGAAGTCCCGACGCTCGAGGAGCTCACCTCGCAGCTTCAGCTACTGGTCGCGACGCAAGCACCCGACCACGTCAAGGCCGCCCAGCTCGAAGGCGGATCGCGCGCGCTGATCGTGCCCAAGATGGTCTACCGCCTCGGGGTGTTGCGCGCCCCGCGCGGATACGTCGAGGTGACCGGTCCCGAGACGCACGAAGAAGGCCGCCACACGGCCGTGATCAACGGCCACCGGCAGGGTTCTCCGACGATCGTGGTGCCCGCCGAGTGGCGGTTCATCGACGGCCGGTGGAAGTTGGCCAGCAAGTCGATGTGCAACGGGATCTCGGCACTGGGGCTGCCCATTCCCTGCAACTTCCAATGATCGAGATCACCCGCCTGGTCAAGCGGTTCGGCGCCACCGTCGCAGTCGACGACGTCACGGTATCGTTCCCGGCGGGGACAGTGACGGGTCTGCTCGGTCTCAACGGCGCGGGCAAGACCACGCTGTTGCGCCTCATCGCCGGACTCGACCATCCCGACAGTGGCGACGTGACGTTGTGCGGCAGGCCGATCCGCGACCATGCCGACCCGATGCGCACACTCGGCGTGCATTTCGATCCCGGCGCGATGGACCCGCGACACACCGCCGACCGGCACCTGCGATGGCTCGCGGCGCTCGGTGGCATCGACGGCGGGCGCGTCGACGCGGTCCTGGCCGAGGTGGGCTTGGACGCGTTGCGGCACAGGAGGATCGCGAATCTGTCGATGGGTGCGCGCCAGCGCCTGGCGATCGCCAGTGCACTGCTGGGCGACCCGCAGGTGCTGGTGTTCGACGAACCGGTCAACGGTCTCGACGTGCCCGGCATCGTGTGGCTGCGGGAACTGTTGCACCGGTTGGCCGGACGTGGTTGCACGGTGGTGGTCGCGAGCCACCTGCTCGGCGAGGTGGTGCTGACCGCCGACCGTCTTCTGGTGCTGCAACGCGGCAAGGTGAAGGTGGCAGGCGCGCTCGCCGACGTGACACCCGCGGGCGCAGATCCGCGTGACCATCTGGAGAGCCTGTTGTTGGAAACGGTTGACGCGTGAACGGCGTGCTGACGCGAAGCCTGCGCGCGGAGATGGTGCGGACCGGCGGGCGCGGGCCGCTGTGGCTGGTGCTCCTACCGGCCGCCGCGCTCATCCCCGTCGCGATCACGTTTCTCATCGCCTGTGTCGCCGAGCGGTTCGCGCGCATCCCCGGCCAGCAGTACGTCCAGCAGGTGCCCACCACCAACGCCGCGTACTGGGTCATCAACGTCACCGTCGTCCTCGTCGCCGTCGCGGCGGCCTACGGGCAGGCAAGTGAATCACGCCTCCGGGCAACCGAATACGTGCGGTTGGCGCTGCCCCGCCGGCCGTCGGTGCTGGCCGGTAAGTGGGTGTTCTACGGCCTGCTGGGCGCGGTGCTGTCGCTGGTGCTGGTGGCGCTCGTGCTGACGGCGCTGCCCCGCGTCGCGCCGCTGGTGTACGGGCAGGTGTCGGTGATCGATCCGGTCGGTCTGCGACTGATGTGGACGGTTCCGGTGTACGCGTTCTTCGCCGCGGGACTCGGTGTCGGCGTGGGCGTCGCCGTGCGCACGCCCGCCGCGGCCGTGGGCCTGCTGTTGTTCTGGGTGTACGTCGTCGAGATCGCGGTCGGATACCTGCCCAGCGGTTACTCGCTGCAGCGGTTCATGCCGTTCCTCAACGGCATCTACGCCACCGGCCAGGACATCGTCCTGGAACCGCCGTGGGGACGTGACGCCGCGCTGGTCTATGTGTGCGGTGTGTTCGGCCTTGTCTTGTTGTGCAGTATGGGATTCAGAAGAGGAGCCGAGAAATGACGAGCAAGAGCGATCTGCCGCTGGCGCAGCGACCCGATGCCGACCTGCCCGGGCACTGGTTGCTCGCACGGTTGGGCAAGCGGGTGTTGCGTCCCGGCGGGGTGGAGTTGACGACGCGACTGCTGAGCGCCGCCGGCATCACCGGGTCCGACGTCGTCGAACTCGGACCCGGCCTGGGCCGCACGGCCGTCGACATCGCGGCCGCCGAACCGCGGTCCTACGTCGGTGTCGACGACAACTCCACCACCTCGGCCCTGCTGCAGAGTGCCGTGGCGACCAGCGGGGGCAGGCTCGTGGCCGCCGACGCCGCCGAAACCGGGTTGGACACCGGTTCCGCCGACGTCGTGGTGGGTGAGGCCATGCTGACCATGCAGGGCGAGAAGGCCAAGAAAGCGATTGTCGACGAGGCCTTTCGGGTGCTGCGCCCCGGCGGCCGCTACGCGATCCACGAACTCGGCCTGATGCCCGACGACCTTTCCGACGGCATCAAGGACGACATCCGCAAGGAGATGGCGCGCGCGATCAAGGTCAACGCCCGGCCGCTGACCGTCGCGGAGTGGACCGACCTGCTCACGAGCGCCGGCTTCGAGGTCAGAAGCGTCGACCTGGCACCGATGGCCCTGCTGCAGCCCAAGCGCGTCGTCGCCGACGAGGGATTCCTCGGTGCGCTGCGGATCGTGTTCAACGCGCTCACGCACCCCGCGGCCCGCAAGCGCGTGCTCGGCATGCGCCGCACCTTCAACCGCTACCGCGACGAGCTGACCGCGGTGGCGATCGTCGCGGTGGTGCCCACGGAATCGAAATGACCTCTGCGCCACCATCAGACCGCTCGGCGGGCCGGCAGCGCAAGCGCGTACTCGAGGTCGTGCGGCGCGCCGACGGTCCCGTCGACGCCCAGCAGATCGCCGACGCCCTGCAGATCCACGTCACCACCGCACGGTTCCACCTGGGGACGCTGGAGGAGCAGGGTGTGATCCGACGCGGTGGTCCCGGCGACAAGGGGCGAGTGGGCCGGCCGCGCCTGACGTACGAGATCGCGCCGCGGCTCGACTACGCCGACATCGTGGCGCTGTTCGCACGTCACCTCGGCGGCACGGTCGAGGAACGGGAACAGCGGGCCCTGCGGGTCGGGGCGGATCTCGCGCACCGCGTGCGGGTGGCGCGCCGCCGCGACGAGGAGTCGGTGGTCGACATGGTCGTCGGGACGCTGACGGAGCTGGGGTTTCAGATCCGGTCGACTTTCACGTCGTTCGGTACGGCCACCGTCAGGATCTGCACGTGTCCGCTGGCCGAGGTGGCCGTGGACGCCCCCGAGGTGGTGCGCGGCGTCCAGCAGGGACTGATCCAGGAAGTGATCGACATGAATGCCGACGCTGTCGGTGGGCGGTTCACTGTGTCGGTGCGCCCCGACGCGAAGGGCGGCTCGTGTGAGGTCAGCCTGGTGGTCAGCCCGGTGACGCGCAGCGGTTGGTGCACCGGCACGACGGCAGCGAACAACTGTCATGGTCCGACCCATCTTTCACAGGCGTAACATTGTTTCCCGAAGACCAGGCCCTGACGGCGCTGAAAGTTTGCTGGCGTGTCGGGGTGTGATTTACCGCTCACTTTTGTCGCGAAGGGTAAGAATCGGGCTCAGCGGGTGTGTTCTTGATCTCTTCAAGTAACGTTGCTTATGTTGTTATCCGCCCTGGTAATGCGGATTTAACGTATTGCGCCGAAAACATAACGAATGGATAACGAAGAATTTCTTAAGTGAGTTCTGAGAGACCGTCGACGATCGCGCAGGATTCGCTGTCAAGCCATCGGGGTACCCGGATTTTCGTCGCTAGACTCGTTTCAAGCGCGCCGTTCCCGGCGCAGAATGAACCTGGAATCTAGTGCCGGTGTGAGCCATGCCGGCGGAGGTGCCGATGACCATGGCAAAGAACATCCTGCGCGCGATCACCGCCATCGTGCGACGCGACGCGAAGACTCCCGACACCGACGATTCGGCGGGCAGCGTCACGTTCGACGGCGCGCTGGATGATCTCGACGTCGCGGGCCTCGTCGAAGTCGGACGCGGACCGATCGCCGACATCGCGATCGACGCCGACCGCGAGACCATCGTGGTCACCAACTCCGCGGCCGACTGCCTGACCGTGATCAACCCGTACACCCTGGCCCCGGTCGGCTCGGTCCGCCTCAACGGCGAGCCGTTCGCGGTCGCCGCCGCCGACGACCGTGCCTACGTCTCCGTCGTCACCGCCGGTCACGACGCCATCAAGGTTGTCGACACCATCACCGGTTCGGTGCTCGCCGAGTACCCGCTGGCCATGACGGTCACCGCGCTCGCCATGAGCCCCGACGGCAAGCGTGTCTTCGTCGGCCGCAGCGGTCACGACCGCATCGACGTCGCCGTCATCGACACGGCTGCCGAGCGCGTCGGGACCATCGACCTCGCGAGCGGCGCGGGTGCCGGCGTCGACGCGCTGCGCGTCGACGCGAGCGGCAAGCGCCTGTACGTGGCCACCACCGATCCGCGGGGCAGCCGCATGGTCACGGTGAACATCGAGACCGCCCAGATCGAATCGACCGTGTGGATCGGCGCCCCGATCCGCGATCTGGCCCTCGGCGCAGACGGCAAGGCCCTGGTGCTGACATCGGACCGGCAGCGCCGCGGTGTGGTGCACATCGTCGACCTGTCCACCGCGGCCGTCGTCGGCGCCATCCAGATCGGCGGAGCGCCAACGCAACTGGTGCTCAGCCCGGACGCCACTCGCGCGTACGTGGTGGATTACGACCGCGTGATCGTGCTGTGCACGCTGACCAACGAGATCCTCGGCAGCATCGACGTGGGCGTGCAGCCCGCGGCGGTCGCCGTGCGTCGCGACGGTGCGCGTGTGTACGTCGCCGATTACAGCGGTCAGGTCAACGCGTTCGACGTCGCCGCCGAACTGCCCGCGCTGTACTCGCGGCTGGTCGCCTCCGAGCCGCGGCAGGCCGGTGCGGCGGTGCTGCCGTCACTGCAGACCGCCTGAGACCCGTCAGGACTGGTCGGCGAGTCGGTTCAGCCACTCGGCGAGCAGGCCCTGCTCGGCAGCGCTGAGCGCCGACGTGCCGGATTCCGGCAGTGCCTCGCGTAGCGCCACCGCACGTGCCCGCACATCGTTCGCCTTGCGCCCGCGGCCGCGTCTGCCATCGGTGCTGACCGCGGCGAGGGTGGCCTCGAAGATGATCCCCGACAGTTCCTGGTCGCGCTCCTGCGGGGCAAGGCTCAGCTGGGACATCACGAAACCCGTTCCGCTCGCGCGGAAGTAGTCGGTGGCGCGGCGCACGCTCATGGTGAGCCGTCCCGCGGCGCCGAGACGGCCGATCACCTCGCGGAGGATCGCGACGGTCTCGTCGGCCGCCGAGGTCCGCCTGCCCTGGCCGTACGTCAGTAGGTAGCAGTGCGGTTGCTGCATACCGAATTCGACGTGAAGATCCCACAATTCGCGCAGGACGACGGCCGGATCGGCATCCGGGTCCGTGAGCAACCGTTTGCGGTCGATGTAGCCCTCCAGGACGTGGCGGGTGACGGCATCGAGAAGTCCGTCCTTGTCGCCGAACTGGCGGTAGATAGTTGGTGGCTGCACGCCGGCCTCGGTGGCGACCGCGCGTGTGGACACCGCGTCGATGCCGCCGGCGCGCAGCAGGTCCGCGGCCGCCGCCAGAATCCGCTCGGCGGGTGGGAGCACCGAACTGGTCGCCTCTGCCATGTTTCCAACGTTAACAGCCGAACCGTAACAGCGTCGTTGTCGTTGTTAACGGAGATTCAGGTAACAGCGGAAACATGGGAGTTGCGATGTCGTACGACGTCATCGTCGTGGGCGGCGGCACCTCAGGACGGGTCGTGGCGGCACGGCTGTCCGAGGATCCGGAAATCGAGGTGCTGTTGCTCGAAAAGGACGCGTCGGTGCCGGGCATTCCGCCGCGCGCCGGCGGATCGTCGGCGACCGATGCCACGGTGTTCGCGCGCGGCCACCATGCGAGCTACACCGACTGGAACCAGTTCGGCGGGTACGGCTGGGGTTTCGCCGATCTGCTGCCGTACTTCATGCGCTCGGAGACCGCCACGCACGGAGATCCGGCTTTGCGGGGTGATCGCGGGCCACTTCTGGTCGGACCCGCGGACCGGTTGAGTCCGTTGATGCTCGCGTTCCGACGCGCCGCGGTGGAGCGAGGCTTCTCCGCGGCCGACGACATCAGCGGTGGACTCGAAACCGGGTTCGGGCCGGTCGATCTCGTCGACGGCCCGCGGGAGAGCGCCGCTGACCCGTACCTGGCCCCCGCACTCGGCCGCGACAACCTCACGGTGATCACCGCGGCCACCGTGCAACGGGTCCTGATGGACCGCAATCGCGCCGTAGGCGTCGAATACCGCTGCAACTCCAAGCTCGTCACGGTGACGGCTGCACGAGAGGTGGTGCTCGCAGCCGGGGCCGTCTGCTCACCGCAACTGCTGATGCTCTCGGGTATCGGCCCGGCCCGGCATCTCCGCGAACTGGACGCGGATGTCCTGGTGGATCTGCCCGGCATTGGCGCCAACCTGCAGAACCACCCACTGGCGGGCATCGTCTACCTTGCGGCCCAACCGCTTCCGGTGTCAGACCACCGCGCGGAGATGATGGGCCTGCTGCACACCGGCTCGCCCGGCGGCGCGCCTGACCTGCAGATCCGCTGCACCGATACGGCCGGGGCCACCGGCGCCGTGTTCGGCGTCGAGACGTGCTTCATCGGCGTCTCGCCCATGCACCCACACAGCCGCGGCACGGTCCGGTTGGCCGGGCTCACCGCCGAAGTGCCGCCCGTGGTGAACCCGCACCATCTCGAGGACGAGCGCGACATGAAAACCATGCTCGACGGCCTCGACGTCGCCCGGCAGATCGGCGCGTCACCAGAATTGCGGCCGTGGCTCGCCGAAGAACTCGCCCCGGGCGCGCACATCACCGACGAGGACCGGTTGCGTGAGTACATCAGGACGACCGGAGGAAATTTGTTCCATCCGGTGGGGACATGTGCGCTGGGGGAGTCGAAGATGTCGGTCGTCGACAGCAGGCTCCGGGTGCGTGGCACCGATGGCCTGCGGGTGATCGATGCGTCGGTCATGCCGTCGCTTCCGTCCAACAACATCGTGGCGACGGTCTACGCGATCGCCGAGCGGGGTGCCGAGATGGTCCGAGACGAACTGGCTCAGCGCCACTGGTAGCGCGTGCGGGGGCGGCCGGCCTTGCCGTACTCGGTGTTGCGGGCGACGGCGTTCTCGTCGGCGAGGCGTTCGAGGTAACGCCATGCCGTGACGCGTGAGACGCCGACTCGTTTGGCCACCTCGTCGGCCGTGAGGCCCTCGGGTTCGTCACGCACCGCGCGCGCGATCTCGTCGGTGGTCTGCGGGGCCGCGCCCTTGGGAGAGGTGGATTTGTCGGTGGCGACGCGTAATTCGGCCAGCGCGCGGTCGACCTCGGCCTGGCTGGCCGCCGCGGTGCCCGCGGGCAGCGCCTCGCGGTAGCGGCGATAGCGTTCGAGGCGGTCACGGAACGCCGCGAACGTGAACGGTTTGAGCAGATACGCCAGCGCGCCGTGGGCCACCGCGGCGCGCACCATCTCGAGGTCACGTTCGGAGGTGATCGCGATGATGTCGGGCGCGGGCCGCAGCCCGGACAGTGCCGACGCCAGCGCGATCCCGTTCGCGTCCGGCAGGCCGATGTCGAGCAGCACCAGGTCGATCGGGTGCGCCGAGGCCGAGGCCTCCGAGGCCGCGCGCATCGCGTCGCGTGCGGTGTGCACCACGGCGGCGATCGAAAATCCTTCGAGCCGGCCCAGATACGTCTGGTGGGCCTCGGCAATGAGCGGTTCGTCCTCGACGACGAGCACCGTGATGGTCACGCGTGACCACCGCCGACGCGTTCGGGGATCGGAACGGTCACGGTCACCACCGAACCGTAGGTGACGTCGGCGTGCAGGGTTCCGCCGTGCTTGTTGACCACCTGCGCGACCAGTGCCAGGCCCAGACCGTGGCCGGATGTGTCGGCCTTGGTGGAATATCCGCGCTGCGTGGCCTTCTCGAAGGTGTCCGGATCCATGCCGGGACCGCTGTCGGCGACCGTGATGAGCAGTTGGTCGTCGTCGGAGGTCACCGTGACCTCGATCCAGGGGTCGTCGCGGTCGCAGGCGTCCATCGCATTGTCGATGAGGTTACCCAGCACCGTCACCAGCTCCGGCCCGGACAGCACGGTCTCGTCGGACAACTGCGTGTCCTCGGTGACCGTGAGCGCGATACCGCGCTCGTCGGCCTGCGCGGTCTTGCCGAGCAGCAGCGCCACCAGTGCGGGTTCGCTCACCGCCTCGGACAACCGGTCGACGAGCCGCTGGGAGAGCTCCAATTCGCTGGTCGCGAACCGCACCGCATCCTGCGGGCGGCCCATCTCCACCATGGTGATCACGGTGTGCAGCTTGTTCGCCGATTCGTGTGCCTGCGCGCGCAGCGAATCGGTGAGCACCTGCAGCGAGCTGAGTTCGCCCAGCGCGCCCTGCAATTCGGTGCGGTCGCGGATGGTGACCACCTCGGATCCGGTGTCGGCGACCCTGGCGCGGTTGACCACCAGCACGCGCTCGTCGGTGACGTGCAGCTCGTCGCGCGCGCCAGGATCGTGACTGCGCAGAAACCCGGGCAGGTCGTCGAGCCGCACCGGTCCGGGGGGAAGTCCCAGCAACCGCCGCGCCTCGTCGTTGACCAGCGCCACGCCGCCCCCGTCCAGCACGATGAGCCCCTCGGACACCGAATGCAGGATCGCGTCGTGATGGTCGTACATCACGCGCAGCTCGTCGGGCCGCAGGCCGTGGGTCTGCCGCAGCAGCCTGCGCCGGATGGCCCACACCCCGATCAGCGACAGCACAAGGGCACACGCGGTGACCGCGGCGATCGTGACGAGCTGACCGCGCCACCGCTGTGCGAGGGTCTGCGTCGTGATGCCCGCCGACACCAGCCCGACGATGTTCCCGTCGGCGTCGCGTACCGGCACGATGGCCCGCACCGACGGGCCAAGGGTGCCGGTGTAGATCTCGGTGTACGTCTCGCCCCGTAGCGCCGGGTCGATGGTGCCCAGATAGTGGCCCCCGATCTGGCTGGGATCGGTGTGGGTGAACCGGATGCCGTCGGGGGACATGATGGTGATGAACGCGATGCCGGTGCCGGTGCGTACGGCCTCGGTGACGGGCTGCAGGATCTCGGTCGCATGCCCGGACTCGATGGCCTCGGCCGTGGACGGCGAGTCGGCGAGTGCGGTCGCGATACCGACCACCTGATCGCGTGCGTTCTCCTCGCCGTCGCGGCGGGCGTCGTAAACCGCCAGCACGCTGCCCGCCAGCACGACCACCGCGACCACGATGACCTGCAGGGCGATCGCCTGACCGGCCAGGGACCGCGGCCACGAGCGGGCCAACAGTTCGGGTCGCCAGCCTGACACCGCACCTCCGGGTTCTCGGACGTCTACGAACTACATCGTGACGCCTCCGATGCCGGCGCGGAACATCCTCGAGGATCCGGCGTGCCGGATTCAGGCAGATGCAGCGGGTTCACCCATGGGTGCACTCGCCTTCTCGGCCATCTCGGTGAACTCGCGCTGGATCTCGTCGTCCTCGCGCGCGGTGAACAACGAGACCGCCACAGCCACCACGAGACACGCGATGAAACCGGGAACGATCTCGTACATCGCGCTCGACAGCGCCTCGGTCTGCCCCCAGATGCCGACCACCACGGCACCGGCGATCATGCCTGCGATCGCACCGGCCGAGGTGAGTCTGCGCCAGAACAGCGACAGCAGGATCAAGGGACCGAACGCGGCGCCGAAGCCGGCCCAGGCGAACCCGACGAGATCGAGGATCGTGCCATCTGGGTTGAGCGCCAACAGGATCGCCACCACCGCGACCGTCAGCACGCCGAGGCGGCCGTAGGTGACCAGCCTCGTGGGGCTGGCCTCTTTGCCGAACGCGCGGTAGATGTCCTCGACCAGAGCCGACGAGCACACGATGAGTTGCGACGAGATCGTCGACATGATGGCCGCCAGCACCGCGGCGAGCACGACACCCGCGACGAACGGGTGGAACAGAACCTGCGCCAGGCGCAGGAACACGGTCTCGGGATTGTCGAGCGTGACGCCCTCGCGGAAGAAGTACGCCAGGCCCGCGAAACCCGTGGTGATCGCGCCGATGGCGGTGAGGATCATCCAGCTGATGCCGATTCGCCGGCCGGCCTTGGCGTCGGCGGCCGACCGCATGGCCATGAACCGCACGATGATGTGCGGTTGACCGAAGTAGCCGAGTCCCCACGCGGCCGCGGAGACGATGGCGAGGAAGCCTCCGCCGAAGAACAGTGAGGTGCGGTGCATCTCGTCACCGGCGATGCTCTGCGCGGCGTCGGCGGAGTGGACCAGATCGATCACCGCACCGGGGCCGCCGGTGACGATGATCGTGACGACGGGGATGGTGACGAGCGCGGCGAACATCAGCAGGGCCTGCGCGACGTCGGTGAGCGATGCGCCGAGGAAACCGCCGAACAGCGTGTAGCACAACGTGACTCCCGCGACCACCAGCATGCCCACCAGATACGACGACCCGAACGACGTCTCGAAGAACACGCCACCTGCGACCATCCCGGACGACACGTAGAACGTGAAGAAGACCAGGATGATCGCGCCTGCCGCGATCCGCAGCACATGCGAATGGTCACGCAGCCTGTTCTCGAAGAAGCTCGGCACGGTGATCGAGTTGTTCGCGATCTCGGTGTACGCCCGCAGTCGCGGCGCGACGAACTTCCAGTTCAGCCAGGCTCCGACCACCAGGCCGATCACGATCCACGACTCGAACAGGCCGGAGGCGTAGATGGCGCCGGGCACACCCAGCAGCAGCCAGCCGGACATGTCCGAGGCGCCCGCGGACAGCGCCGCGACGCCGGGTAGCAGTTTGCGCCCACCGAGCATGTAGTCGTCGAGGTCGCTCGTGCGCCGGAAGGCGTAATAGCCGATCGCGAGCATCATGGCGAAGTACAGCCCGATCGCGATCATCTGAAACGTGAGGTCGGACATCTGGAGGAGTCTCGTTCCGTCGGAGGGACCTGTGATGTGTGTGATGTGTCCTGATCATGAAATCAGGACGGTGAACAGAAATTTTTGGCCGATCGTATGGGAATCACCTCCCAGCTTTGTCCAGTTGGCCAGAACCTTTCAGCGCAACGGTCCTGAAACTAATGAACTAAAACGTGACTTGCCTCACTTCGTCATCGAACCTACTTCCAACACCGCATGAGATGTCGAAGTTGGAGGTAGTCCGCTCATGAGCACCACCCTGGACCGTCAACCGGAACCGGCGCCGCCGCGCCGGCGCGACCGTACCCACTGGCTCTACATCGCGGTCATCGTCGCCGTCGTGGCCGGTGTCGCGGTGGGACTTCTGGCCCCTGAGGTGGGCAAGAGCGTCGGCGTACTCGGCACGATGTTCGTCAACCTGATCAAGATGATGATCGGCCCGGTCATCTTCTGCACCATCGTTCTCGGCATCGGATCGGTGCGCAAAGCCGCCACGGTCGGCAAGGTCGGAGGGCTGGCCTTCACGTACTTCCTGGTGATGAGCACCTTCGCGCTCGCGATCGGCCTTGTGGTGGGCAACGTGCTGCACCCGGGCACCGGCATGCACCTGACCGAGAGCGCCGCGGGCAAGGGTGCCGAACTGGCCGAGACCGCCCACGAGGCCGGCGGCCTGATGGACTTCGTGCAGGGCATCATCCCCGAAACCCTGTTCTCGGCGCTGACCGCGGGCAGCGTGCTGCAGGCGCTGTTCGTGGCGCTGCTGGTCGGTTTCGCGCTGCAGGCCATGGGCAGCGCGGGCGAGCCGGTCCTGCGCGGCATCGTCCACCTGCAGAAGCTCGTGTTCAAGGTGCTCGCGATGATCCTGTGGCTGGCCCCGATCGGCGCCTTCGGTGCGATTGCCAACGTCGTCGGTCAGACCGGCTGGACCGCCGTGACCCAGCTGCTGGCGTTGATGTTCGGCTTCTACGTCACGTGCTTCGTGTTCGTGTTCGGTGTGCTGGGTGTGCTGATGCGCGCGGTCGCCGGGGTGTCGATCTTCAAGCTGGTGCGCTACCTGGCACGCGAGTACCTGCTGATCGTGTCGACGTCGTCGTCGGAGTCCGCCCTGCCCCGACTCATCGCGAAGATGGAGCACCTCGGGGTCGACCGCAGCACCGTCGGCGTCGTGGTGCCCACCGGCTACTCGTTCAACCTCGACGGCACCGCGATCTACCTGACCATGGCCTCGCTTTTCATCGCGGGCGCGCTGGGTGATCCGCTGTCGGTGACCGAGCAGATCGGCCTGCTGGTGTTCATGATCGTCGCGTCCAAGGGCGCGGCAGGCGTCACCGGCGCGGGCCTGGCCACGCTGGCCGGCGGGCTGCAGGCACACCGTCCCGACCTGCTCGACGGCGTCGGTCTGATCGTGGGCATCGACCGGTTCATGTCGGAAGCGCGTGCGGTGACCAACTTCTCGGGCAACGCCGTGGCGACCATCCTGGTCGGGTCGTGGACCCACACCATCGACAAGGACAAGGTCGACGCCGTGCTCGGCGGCGACGACCCGTTCGACGAACTGACCATGGTCGACGATCACCAAACTGCGGCGCCGGAGAAGGAGCCGGCTGCCACACCGGCCTGACCGGCGCCGAGCTACCCCCTTCCGCGCTCGCGCCCGATGGGCCAGAGGCCCGGCCGTACCCGCTCACGGCCGGGCCTCTTCCGCGTCTGCCGATGCTGTGCTCAGGCCCCGATGCCGCGGAACAGGTTGTCCAGCAAGGCGTCCACGAACTGTTCGCTCAACGGCTGATCGGGAACCAGCAGGCGGTTGTAGCACGCGCCCCACAGCTGGTCGATCACGGTTTCCGGGTCGACATGCGCGGCAAGCTGACCACGCTCTTGTGCACGCCGCATCGCCGCCACCGCGAAGCTGCGCCGAGGCCCCGAATACCGTTGCATGAACGCGGCTTTGAGCTCCGGATCGGTCTGGGCGCCTCCGATGAGCTCGGCGATCACAGTACCTGCCGGGGTGTCGCGGATGACGCGCAGGAACGCATGCAACTGCGACCGCAGATCGGCCTCGATGTCGCCGGTGTCGGGAAATGCCAACCGCGGCTCGACCTTTGCGAAATATCCGTCGAGCGCCAGTGCGCCCTTCGACGGCCACCATTTGTAGATCGTCACCTTGCTGACTCCGGAGCGCGCGGCGACCTTGTCGATGGTGAATCCCGCCATGCCCTCCGTGAACAGCAGATCGGCCACGGCTGCGAGGACATCGCGGCGCACGTCCTGCGCGGGCCTGCGGCCGCGGCCGCGACGCGGGTTGGTGGTCAACCGTCACCTCCGGAATATCTGGTGGCCCCCGCGTACTTGGACGTATATGAACTGATCGTACATATACGGACGGAGAACGACATGACCCAGCGCGTAGCCATCGTCACCGGAGCATCCGGCGGTATCGGCCATGACGTCGCAGTGCGGTTGGCACGTGCGGGGATGGCCGTGGCCGTGCACTATGCCGGCAACCGCGACCGTGCACAGCAGACCGCCGACGAGATCACGGCCCTGGGCGGGGCCGCGACGGTCGTGACCGCCGACGTGGCCGACGAGCAGCAGGTCGCCGCGCTCTTCGATGAGGTGGAATCGGAGTTCGGCGGCGTCGACGTCGTGGTGAACACCGCGGGCATCATGACGCTCGCGCCACTCGCCGAACTCGATCTGGCCGACCTCGACCGTATGTTGCGCACCAACGTGCGCGGTACGTTCGCCGTCAGCCAGCAGGCCGCGCGCCGTGTCCGCGCGGGCGGGGCCATCATCAACTTCTCGACGTCGGTCACCAAGATCGCGGCGCCCACCTACACGGCCTACGCCGCCACCAAGGGCGCCGTCGACGCCATGACGCTGATCCTCGCCAAGGAGATGCGCGGACGCGACGTCACGGTCAATGCCGTCGCGCCGGGACCCACGGCCACCCCGCTGTACTTCGAGGGCAAGCCTCAGGAGGTCATCGACCGCGCCAAGGCCGCGCCGCCGCTGGAACGCCTCGGCGAACCCGCCGACATCGCCGAGATCGTCGCGTTCCTCGCCGGCCCGGCACGGTGGGTCAACGGGCAGGTGATCTACGCCAACGGCGGTGTTGTGTGAGCGGTTGAACCGTTCCGCCCGGAGGGCCGTGTCATGCGTAACGACGGTGCACCGATCACCGACAGACACAGCGGAAGAAAGGCGCAGCCATGCGAACATCGCTCGTCATGTTGGCCGCGTCGGGGGCGGCTCTGGCGGCCATCGTGACACCTGCCGGGGCGGCTTCGGCCGAAACGGCGATCGACACGATCGGTCGACTCGAAGCCGAGGGCTATTACGTGAACATCGACCGCGTGGGAAGCGCGCCGCTGGGAGAATGCATCGTCACCAGCGTGCGCAACCCACAGACACAGACCCAACTCGTCCGTGTCGAGCGGTTCGGCAAGCACGGAAAGAAGGACATCGACTACATCCCGGTGGTGACGCGTCGCTCCATCACGGTGTCACTGAACTGCTCGAGATGAGCAGTCAGCGGTGCCCACCACCACCGTGCATACCGCCACCGCCGAAACCGTGTGCACCACCGGCGAATCCGTGACCGCCGTGATCGAATCCGCCGACGGGACCAAGCCCGAACAAGCCGAATGCCGGATACTGCGATTCGAAGTCCGGCGGGATCGAGGCGTTGAGTTCGACGTTGCCGGGTGACTGACATTCGGTACCAGGTCCGATGCTGGTGCAACTGGGCACCACGGAGTCATCCGTGGGCGCCGCGGACGCGACGGGCGCGAGTGCGATCGCGACCGCGCCGGCGCCGACAGCCAAAAATGGTGTGAGAGACCGGATTCGCATGGCAATACTCCTTTGTGATCTTCGATGCGACACATCAATTGGTGGCGGGATGGTGGCCCACGACCGCCGGGTTCAATTGCGTCAGGTGACCGCTCTCGGTGCCGTCGGCCGGATCGATCACGCAGTCGATCAGGGCCGGCCCGCCGGAGGCCAGCGCCTCGGTCAGGGCCGCACCGAGTTCGGCGGGTGTGGTGACGTGATGACCTGTGCCGCCGAAGGCCTCGATCAGCCGGTCGTGACGCGCCGCCGGCATCAGCGTGGTAGATGACGGGTCGTCAGACGCCGGGTTGTGCCCGTCGCCGCGGTACACGCCGCCGTTGTTGAGCACGACGACCACCACGGGCAGGCGGTAGCGGCAGATCGTCTCGAGCTCCATGGCGCTGAACCCGAACGCGCTGTCGCCTTCGATCGCGACGACCGGTCCACTGCCCTCGACCGCGGCCGCGATCGCGTACCCCATGCCGACGCCCATGACACCCCACGTGCCGCTGTCGAGCCGGTGCCGCGGCACCGCCATGTCGATCACGTTGCGTGCCAGGTCGAGTGCGTTGGCACCCTCGTTGACGACGTAGACGTCGGGACGGTCGCGCAGCACATCACGGATGGCCCGCAGCGCACCGTGGAAGCGCATGGGCCGCGGGTCGGCGGCCAGCCGCTTCGCCATGGACTCGGCGTTGCGGGCCTTGCGTTCGGCCAGTTGCTCGCGCCACGGTGCCGGGGCGTCGATGAACTGGGCGCGCTCGGCGAGCGCCTCGATCACGGAGCCTATGTCGCCTACCAGCGGTGCGGCGATCGGCGCGTTGCTGTCCAGTTCACCCGGATCGATGTCGACCTGGATGAACTTGACGTCGCGGCTGAACTGCGGCGGTTCGCCGTGCCCGAGAAGCCAATTCAAGCGGGCACCGACCAGCAGGACCACGTCGGCGTCGCGCAGCGCCATCGACCGGGCCGAGGCCACCGACTGCGGATGCGTGTCCGGCAGCAGGCCCTTGGCCATCGACATCGGCAGGAACGGCAGGCCCGTCGATTCGAGGAAGTTGCGAATGGTTTTGTCCGCCTGCGCATATGCCGCGCCCTTGCCGAGCACCACGAGAGGTCGTCGGGCCGCTGCGAGCAGCGCGACCGCACGGTCGACGGCCGTTGGCGACGGCAACTGCTCGGGTGCGGCGTCGACGACGGTGCGCAGCGACGCTGCTGCGGCACCGGCGTCGATCACCTCACCCAGGACCGCGGCCGGGATGTCGAGGTACACGCCGCCGGGCCGGCCGGACGACGCGGTGCGGATGGCCCTGGCGACCGCCAGACCGATGTCGGCGGCGCGGTTGACGCGAAAGGCCGCCTTGACGAAAGGTTTCGCCGCGGCGAGCTGATCCATCTCCTCGTAGTCACCGCGCTGCAGGTCGACGATGTGTCGGTCGCTGGACCCGGAGATCTGCACCATCGGAAAGCAATTCGTGGTGGCATTGGCCAACGCGACCAGGCCGTTGAGGAACCCGGGCGCGGAGACCGTGAGGCAGAAACCCGGCTTCTTCGTCAGGAACCCCGCTGCGGCGGCGGCATGCCCGGCGTCGCTCTCGTGCCGGAAGCCGATGTAGCGCAGGCCTTGTGCCTGTGCCACCCGCGCCACGTCGGTGATCGGGATGCCGACCACGCCGTAAAGTGTCTCGACCCCGTTGAGCTTGAGCGCATCGACCAGCACGTGGGCGCCGTCGGTGACGGGGGAGGTCCCCGGGACCGACTCGGTCATCAGCGGTGCGGTGTTCATAGGACAACATGCTTGTCCGTGCGGGCGCCCACGTCTTCACCGCTGGCGTCCAACGTGACGTCCGGACTTCGGCACCATGACCCCCCCTGCCAGCTGGAAAAACCAGGTCAGGGGGCTGCTGAGGGCGATATCGCGGCCATAGCATGCGGTTCATGGGAACTGCAGCGACACCTCCCGCGACTTTGCTGTCGGGACTGTTCGACGTCCTCGATCATCACGTCCGCACCCGCCCCGACGCGCCCGCGCTCGTGGTGACCCAGCAGCGGATTGCGGTGACGTACGCGACGCTCGGCCGATGGGCCGACGACGTGGCAGCGGGCCTGACCGCCGACGGGCTGCGACGCGGGGAGGTGATCGCGGTCGTGGACGTCAACACCGCGGAATTCGTCGTCGCGCTGCTCGCGGCCGCGCGCATCGGAGCGGTTGTCGCGCCACTGGACCCCGCACTCGCCGACGCCGAGATGACCGACCGGCTGGCACGTCTCGGTGCGCGGGCCGTGCTCACCGGACCGTGCGAACATGCGCTCGGCACCCACCGGGTCCGCGTCACCGCGAGCCGGGCCACCGTCGAGCCCACGCGCGGCGCCACCGTCGAGCCCACGGTGCGGCAGGCCGTCGACCTGGGCCTGGGACCCGACGACGCGTTGATCCTGTTCACGTCGGGCACCACAGGCCGGGCCAAGATGGTGCCGTGGACACACGCCAACATCGCGGCGTCGGTGCACGGGATCTGTGCGGCCTACGAACTCGGCGACGGTGACGCCACCGTCGCCGTGATGCCGTTCTTCCACGGTCACGGGCTGGTGGCCGTGCTGCTGTCGACCCTGGCCGGCGGCGGGAAGGTGCTGCTTCCCGCGCACGGGCGCTTCTCGGCCCACACGTTCTGGGCCGACATGCGCGATGCGGACGCGACGTGGTTCACCGCCGTCCCGACAATCCACCAGATCCTGCTGCAACGCCCCGACGAGGAGCACCCACCACTGCGGTTCGTGCGCAGCTGCAGCGCGCCGCTCGACCCGGCCACCGCCGAGGCGGCCGAGCGGCGGTTCGGCGCGCCGATGCTCGAGGCGTACGGCATGACCGAGACCACCCACCAGGCCGCGAGCAGGCGCGTGCGCACTCACGATCCCCGTATGTCGGTGGGCCCCGCATCCGGTGCCGCGCGGTTTCGGGTCGTGCGGTCCGACGGCGGCGAGTGCACACCTGCCGAGGCAGGCGAGGTGTGGGTGAGCGGGCCGGCCGTCGTGCGGGGATACCTCGCCGATCCGGAGAACACCGCGCAGGCCTTCACCGACGGTTGGTTCCGCACAGGAGATCTCGGCGCGCTCGACGCCGACGGCAACCTGCAGCTCACCGGCCGGATCAAGAACATCATCAACCGCGGCGGCGAGAAGATCTCGCCCGAGCACGTCGAAGGTGTCCTGACCGGCTGTGACGGGGTGTTCGAGGCCGTGGTGTTCGCGATTCCCGACGCCACCTACGGCGAGCAGGTCGGGGCAGCGGTGGTGCCCGCGGCCGCCCACGTGTCGGCCGACGACATCCTGGCGCAGTGCCGCACCGGACTCGCGCCGTACGAGGTGCCCGCGCGCCTCGACATCGTCGAATCACTGCCGCATACAGCCAAGGGCGCCATCGACCGGCAGGCCGTCAAACTGCTGTTCGCGCACTGAGATCTGGACCGGGACGCTGATTGAAGCTACCGGGGGTGCGGATTGGAGGCCAGCCCCAACGCCGGGAAGGCGAGACCGCGCAATCCTGAAAGGGCAAGAACAGCAACATCTTCGAAGGAGATGGCCATGCGAACAGCCTTCAGGCGCGTCGTCCCGGCAATCGCGGCCGCAGGCGCGGTCGTCAGCATCGGGCTCGCCCCCGCGGCCTCAGCGCAAACCGAGGCGACGGGCCCGGAGCCGGTGGCGGCCCATGTCGCACAGGCCGGCTATCACGGAGGTTTTCACGGCGGCGGCTTCCACGGATACGGCTTCCGCCACGGTGGCTGGGGCCACCCTGGTTGGGGCCCTGGTTGGCGCTACGTGCGCCCCTGGTGGCGTTGGTGGTGAGCTGAGCGGCTACCCGGTGCTCAGCGCTGGCAGTTCAGCGACACCGACACCGTCTGACTGGTGACGGTGTTGATCAGGACGCTGTCGGTGTTGAGGCCGGGACCCACGTATGGCAGCCATTGACGGACCTGCTGCGGGTTACGGACGTTGGTGACCACGCATTTGTCCATCGGTGCGGTGCCGATGCGGTCGATCTGCACGGTGTAGCCCTGGGACTGCAGTCGGTTGATGGTCTCCTGGGCGGTCTCCTCGGCCGACGCGAGACCCGCGGGTGCGCTCACCACCCCGATCGCAGCCGCAGCGACCGCCATCAAGGACCATTTCACGCGCATCAACCGCACCTCTTCTCGCATCTCACCGACTTAGACGGGGTCTACAGAACCATCTTCCCCTGGATACATCGTTTCGGAAACTCAATTCGTTCCCGCCTCGCGATCAGGAGTTGCCGCTAGCATCGCGCCCGTGGACAGCACCATGCAGCAATGGCCGTTGACGATCACCGCGATTCTGCGCCATGCGTGCGGCGTCAACGGAGATCAGACCGTCACCACGGCCACCGGCCAGGGCGGCTTCCGCACCACGACCTACCGCGAGGTGGGGGAACGGGCGGCCCAGTTGGCGCACCTGCTGCGCGAGGTCGGCATCACCGGCGACGAGCGTGTCGGCACCTTCATGTGGAACAACACCGAGCATCTCACCGCCTACCTCGCGATCCCCGCCATGGGGGCCGTGCTGCACACGCTCAACATCCGGCTGTCGCCCGAGCAGATCGGGTTCATCGCCCGTGAGGCCGAGGACCGCGTGATCATCACCGACTCGTCACTGATCCCGCTGCTGGCGCCCGTGCTGCCGCTGGTCGACAGCGTGCACACCGTGATCGTCGTCGGGGACGGCGATCTGGAGCCGCTGCGCGGGGCGGACCGCACGGTGCTGCGCTACGACGAGGCCATGGCCGGGCGGCCCACCCGGTTCGACTGGCCCGACATCGACGAGAACTCCGCCGCCGCAATGTGTTACACCAGCGGCACCACAGGAAACCCGAAAGGCGTTGTCTACAGCCACCGGTCGAGTTACCTGCACTCGTTGAACACGTGCACCGCCAACGCACTGGACGTCAGCTGCGGTGACGTGGTGCTGCCGATCGTGCCGATGTTCCACGCCAACGCGTGGGGCCTGCCGTACGCCGCGCTGATGGCAGGCGCCGGCCTGGTGATGCCCGACCGGTTCCTCGACGGCGCGTCGCTGATCGAACTGATCGAGACGCAGCGCCCGACGCTGGCCGGAGCCGTGCCCACGATCTGGAACGACGTACTGAACTGCCTGGAAAAGTCGCCGGGACACGACATCTCGTCGCTGCGCCTGGTGGCGTGCGGCGGGTCGGCGGTGCCGTTGTCGCTGATGCAGGCCTTCCAGGAGCGCCACGACGTCTACATCCAGCAGGCTTGGGGCATGACCGAGACGTCACCGCTGGCGACGGTGGCCAAACCGCTGCCCGGTGTCACCGACGAGCGGCACTGGGCGATGCGTATCACGCAGGGCAGGCCCATGTGCGGCGTCGAGGTGCGCATCGTCGACGACGCCGGCAACCCGCTGCCGAGCGACGGCAAGGCCGTCGGTGAACTCGAGGTGCGCGGCCCGTGGATCACGGGCGGCTACTACCTGGGCCGTGACGCCGAGAAGTTCGACTCGGGCTGGCTGCGCACGGGTGACGTCGGCGTCATCGACGAACTCGGCTACGTGACGCTGACCGACCGGGCCAAAGACGTCATCAAGTCCGGCGGCGAATGGATCTCGTCGGTCGAACTCGAGAACCACCTCATCGGACATCCCGCGGTGCTGGAGGCCGCCGTCGTCGGCGTGCCCGACGAGCGTTGGCAGGAGCGTCCGCTGGCGGTGGTGGTGCTGCACGAGGGCGCCTCGGCCGATCCCGGGGAGCTACGTGAGTTCCTCGCCGACAAGGTGGTTCGGTGGTGGCTGCCCGAACGCTGGGCCTTCGTCGACCAGGTGCCGCGCACCAGCGTCGGCAAGTACGACAAGAAGACCATTCGGGCCCGCCACGCCGAGGGCGCCTACGAGGTGATCCACCTCTAGCGTTCGGCGCGCTGGTAGGCCGTGACGACGGCCGCGCCGCGCAGGTGCCTCACCCTCGCCGCGATGGTTCGGTAAGCCAGTCGGCAGCGCTCAGTCGAACGCCGCGTACAGCATCTGTGCGTCGGGTCCGGTGGTTCGGCGCAGTCGCGCCATGACCACGTACAGATCGCCGTGCAGCATCTCCACGTCGGATCCGGCGAGCGCCGTGAGGGTTCGGCACGCGGCGTCGTCGTCGGCGATCGACAGGAACACGTCGGAACTCCTCATCCGGGCGAGCTGGGGCGGGGTTTGGCCGACGAGAGCGGCGAACGCGCGGTTGGCAAACACGACGGTGCCGTCGGATGCGATCGCCACGACCGGCCTGGTCGAGGGGCGGTGGTGCCGGCTTGTGGTTGCCCGGCCTGTTTGACCTCGATGGCGTAGGGATATTTGCCCGCGCGTTATATGTTCGCTGTGAAGACCATGGGAGGTCCCTGTAAACGAAGGCGGCGTGAACGGTGCCCGGCGTGCGATCCCCACACGGCGAGACTAGGCGGGACACGTCATAGTGGAGGGAGATGTGAACCGAAGAAAAGAATGTGCCATCAGATGGTGGCGCATGGGGGCGACGGGATCGGCGTGTGCACACGGGGTGCCCGCAGGGAGATGGGGGACGCTGTTTGTCTGGCCGCATGACGATCGACGAGTTTGCTCGACATATGAGCACGTCGGCGCGAAACGTTCGGGCGTACCAGGAGAAAGGGTTGCTGACACCGCCGATTCTGGTGGGTAGGACCGGGTACTACGACGAGACGCACGTCGAGCGGTTCATCACCGTGCAACGTCTGCAGAAGGAGGGTTTCTCGCTCGCCGCGATCAGCGCACTGCTCGATGCGTGGGAGGCGGGTGACACCCTCGACGACGTCGTGGGCGCCCGTCGCAGCCTCGGCGCGGCGTCCACCGAGGCGATGGACACGTCGACGTTGTTCCCGGTGACCAAGTTCCAGCGGCCCAGCGGGCGCGCCGAACACATCCGGCGCACCCGGTGCCTGGAGATGATCGACGGTCCACACGCGACCCACGTGCTCATCACCTCGCCCGGCGGCAACGGCAAATCCACGCTGGCGGCGCAACTGCTCGACCGGACCGACGGCGCGCCGGCCTGGTTGTCGCTGGAACGCTCCGACAACGAGCCGGGCGGCTTCTGGACGGCGTTTCTCATCGCGCTGCGCACGGCGCTGCCGGAGTTCGGCGGCGGCCTTCTCCGCGAGATCGTCGGCGGGGCCGACGTCGATCGCGTGCTGGTGCGCCTGGCCGACACGCTCGACGCCGAAGACACCGCGGTGTCGGTGGTTCTCGACGACCTGCACGAGATCACCGACGTCACGGTCATCCGGCAGCTCTCCTGGATGCTGGAGCGGATCGATCCCGCGACGTGCCGCGTCGTCATGTGCTCGCGCACCCGCCCCGCGCTGCCCACGGCCCAGCTGGTCATGACCGGACGGCTCGCGCACCTGGAGACCGAGGACATCAGCTTCGACGGCGCGGAGACCCGCGAACTCCTGTTGGAGCGTCTGGGGGGGCGCTGACCCCCGAGCAGGCCGACGAGATCGCCGCGGGCACCGACGGTTGGGCCGCGGCGATCTACCTGTCGGGTCTGGCGTTGCGGACGGGTGCCACGACCGAGGAGGTGCTGCAGTCGCTCTCGGTACCGGACCGGCGCGTGCAGGACTACTTCGCCGACGAGATCCTGCACGCGATCACCCCGAGGCAGCTCGCGTTCCTCGAAGGGATCTCGTTCCTCGACCGGTTCACGGCCGATCTGTGCGACGCGGTGCGTGACGCCACGGACTCCGAGGAGATCCTGGGCGAGCTGCGCGGCAACATGTTCGTGCTCCGCCTGGACGCCATCGGGTTCTGGCAGCGTCTGCACCACACGTTCGCGGCCGTGCTGCGCGCGAGGGCCGCCGCGGCCGGCAACGCGAATCTGCCGCTGCGTCAACGCCGTGCGGCCGACTGGCTCATGGCCCACGACCGGATTCCCGAGGCCATCGAGTACTACGTGCGTGCCGCCGACTACGACGACGCGGTGCGGGTCATCGCCGCCGAATACCCGCGGTTCATGAACATCAGTCCACGCGGCGCCGCGGTCGAACGGTGGTTGGACATGCTGCCCATGGAACTGGTGACGGGCTCACCCGAACTGGGGCTGGCCTGGGCCGCCGTCGCGGGCGCCCGAGGCGAGGCCGGCGAACTCCACCGGCGCATCGAAGCCGTGAAACCCTTGTCGGCCAACGATTCCCACTCACAGGCGATCATGGACTTCCTGCGCGGTTGCTTCAACTTCGGCGAGGTCGAGGCCGGGCGCGAGTGTGCGCGTTCGTCGTTCGTGATGACCCCGCCCACCGGCATCTGGTACCCGATGCAGGGCGCGGTGTACGCGCTGCTGGCCACCTGGGTCGACGGCCCGACGCCTGAGGTGCTGCACGTCGTCGAGGACCTCCTGGCGCTGGAATCCACGGCGCACCAACCCATCGCACTGGCCGGGCTGTGGGCGTTGCGCGGCCTCGTGCAGGCCGCCCACGGGCAGTGCGGCGCCGCCGACTCGGTGCGGCGGGCCGCCGACATCCGCCGCGAGCAGCGCATCGACCGCGTGCCGCAGGCCGCCAACACGTGGTCGTCCACCGCGCGGACCCATCGGCTGCTGGGAGACGTCGATCAGGCCGCGGCCGACGCCCTCGCGGGTTACGAGGTGGTCGTAGGCATCCCGCCCGAGCGCGATGCCGTCGGATCCGTCGTCCCCATCCTCGTCGAACTCGTGTACGCACGGCGCCTGCAGGGACGCACCTCCGAGGCGCGCCGCTACGCCGACGAAGCGCAGCGGCGGCTGGCCGGTATCACCGGCCCCGGTCGGTTCCGCGCTCTGCTCGCCGAGGCCGCCGCAGGTCTGTAGACCGGCTCTGGTCACAGGTGTGCCCCAGGTGGTAGAACGTGTTCCAGTTCTGCGGAGAGGCGGGCGATGGCGTTACGGGTGGTGCAGTGGGCGACCGGCGGTGTCGGGATGGCGGCCATCAAGGGTGTGCTGGAGCATCCCGCCCTCGAACTCGTCGGCTGCTGGGTGCATTCGGAAGGCAAGGCGGGCCGCGACGTCGGTGAGATCATCGGGACCGAACCGCTGGGCGTGCAGACGACCCGCGACATCGACGACATCCTCGGGCTCGACGCCGACGCGGTGATCTACGCGCCGCTGCTGCCGAACCCCGAGGAGGTCGCCGCGCTGCTGCGGTCGGGCAAGAACGTCGTCACCCCGGTCGGCTGGGTGTATCCGAGCGAAAGACAGGGCGCGCCACTGCGTGAGGCCGCACTTGCGGGCAACGCGACGTTGCACGGCACCGGCATCGCCCCCGGCGGGATCAGCGAGAAGTTCCCGCTGCTGTTCTCGGTCTTCTCGACAGGCGTGACATTCGTTCGCGCCGAGGAGTTCTCCGATCTGCGCACCTACGACGCGCCCGACGTCCTGCGCCACGTCATGGGTTTCGGTGAGGTCCCCGACAAGGCGTTGAGCGGGCCCATGCAGAAACTCCTCGACGGCGGGTTCATGCAGGCCGTCAAGATGTGCGTCGACCAGTTCGGGTTCGCCGCCGACCCGAAAATCCGTTCACGCCAGGAGATCGCGGTCGCCACCGCGCCGATCGACTCGCCGCTCGGGGCGATCCAGCCCGGTCAGGTCGCGGGCCGCAGGTTCCACTGGGAGGCCCTGCGCGGTGAACAGGTGGTGGTGCGGGTGACCGTGAACTGGCTGATGGGTGAGGAAAACCTCGATCCGCCATGGACTTTCGGTCCGCAGGGGCAGCGCTACGAGATGCAGGTGTGCGGCAATCCCGACTTCGACGTGGTGATCAAGGGCTTTCAGGGCGAAGTGGGTGAAACCGGACCCGAACCCGGTGTCGTGGCCACCGCGGCGCACTGTGTCAACTCGATCCCCGCGGTGTGTGCGGCCGAACCGGGCATCGCCACCTACCTCGACCTGCCGCTGTTCAGCGCGAAGGCCGCACCGCATCTGCGCTAGGGGCGCACCAGGATCCGGATGGGGCTGCCCTCCTGGCGTTCGAGCTTGTCGATACCTGCCGCGATGTCCTCCAGCGACACGATCTCGCTGATCGACCGCGACAGATCCAGACGACCGAGCGAGACCAGCGTGGCCAGGGTTGCGATGTCGACGTTCTGGTAACCGAGGTGACCGAGCACCTGTTTCTGGGTGAGCCCGAACATCGACGTCGGACCCACGGTGGGGGACTCGGCGCTCATCCCGACCGCGACCAGGCGCCCGCCGACCGTGAGACGGTCCAGTGCCTGCTCGAACGTCGACGCCAGACCCACCGCGTCGAACGCGACGTCCAGACCGCGCCCACCCGTCACGCCCGCGATCTTGTCGGCGAGATCCTCGTCGCGCGCGTCGAACGCGTAGTCGGCGCCCACGGCGAGCGCCCGCTCGAGCACCTCGGGTTTGATGTCGACGGCGATCACGGGCGCGGCCCCCACCAGACGCGACAACTGCACGATGTGCGTACCGACGCCGCCGACGCCCCACACGCCCACGGACTCACCGATGCCGACCTTGCCGGTGCGCACCACCGCGCCGTACGGCGTCGACACCGCGTCGGCGAGGATCGCGGCCTGCTCCAGCGGCACGTTGTCGGGCACCCGGGTGAGGCCCACGGCCTGCGCGACGGTGTACTCGGCCCACGCGCCGTCGTAGGCGAACGCCATCAACTGGATGCGCAGGCAGTTGCCGATGTCGCCGCGCAGGCAGTTGGGGCAGCTCATGCACGGCCTGCCTGCCGCCACGATCACGCGGTCGCCCTCGGACCATCCGGTGACCCCCGGCCCGAGCTTCGCGATGACGCCCGAGGCCTCGTGCCCCTGCGTCACCACGGGGACTTGCGCCGGGAAGGTGCCGTTGATCAGGCTCAGATCCGAATGGCAGATGCCGCAGAACTCGACCTTCACCAGGACCTCGCCATGACCGGGCTCGGGGACCGGAACATCCTCCACGACAACTTTTTTGGTGTCGGCATAGAAGCGTTCGGCACGCATCGTTGCGGTCATGGCAATCCCTTCGTCTCCGCGCAGGACACCGGCGCGGGCTCAGAACCGAGGGTAGTCCTGGCACACTGGATCAACGTGGATTCGAAACGTGCACTCGTACTCGCCGGCGGCGGTATAGCGGGAATTGCCTGGGAGACCGGAATTCTGCGCGGCATCGCCGACGAATCGCCGGAGACGGCCCAGGCCCTGCTCGGCAGTGACGTGCTGGTGGGCACCTCGGCAGGCTCGACGGTGGCCGCGCAGTTGAGCAGCGGACTGAGCCTGGACGAGTTGTACGAGCGCCAGGTGGGCGACGCGTCGGCCGAACTCGCGCCGACGGCCGGCATCGGCACGATCAGCGAACTGTTCGTCGACGCCATGCTCACCCCGGGCACCACCAAGGCCCAGAAGCTGCGGCGCATCGGAGAAATCGCGGCGCAGACACAGACCGTGCCCGAATCGGTGCGACGCGAGGTGATCGCCGCGCGCCTGCCGTCGCACGAGTGGCCACAGGAGCGAATCCTCCGGATCGCGGCCATCGACATCGCGACCGGTGAACTCGTCGGGTTCGACCGGCACTCCGGCGTCGACCTGGTCGACGCGGTGGCCGCGAGTTGTGCCGTGCCCGGGGCGTGGCCGCCCGTCACGATCGGGGACCGCCGCTACATCGACGGCGGCGTGAGCAGCAGCATCAACCTCGAGCTGGCGGTCGACTGCCAGACCGCGGTGGTGTTCATCCCGGCGGGGCAGTCGGCACCGTCGCCGTTCGATCCCGGCGGCATCGCCGAGGAAATCTCCGAATTCCCCGGGGCCGCGCTGAGCATCTACGCCGACGACGACTCGCTCGACGCGTTCGGTTCCAATCCGCTCGACCCGGCATGCCGGATCCCGTCGGCCAGGGCCGGACGCGCACAAGGGCGCCGCGAGGCCCGCGAGATCGCGGAGTTCCTGGAAGAACTCGCGGTCTGACTAGCTGTCGAGCGCCTCGGCCGCCAGCCGCCGGCCCGTCTCGATCACCTCGGCCGCACGGTTGAACTCCAGGCTGCGGCACACCGTGCGCGGCACCTCGATCAGCAGATCCGGCGGATAGGCCGCGAGGGTGTGCCGCGCCAGCGCGGCCTGCGCGATGTCGATCGTGCGGTACATGACCTCGAAACTGCCGAGCCGGGGGACCCCCGCGGGTTCGGCGGACGACTCCGGAACCGTTGCGTCCTCTGACGCGTCGGTGCCGTCGTCGGATTCGGTGACCGACACCCCGAACCTGCTGAGCACGGCGCGTGAGGTCGGCCGGTCGAGCACGCTGCGCACCGCGGCGGTGTCGAGCACCGCCGACGTGCTGCGCATCATGCGGTTGAGCCATTCGGTGGTGGGCTTGGTTCCGCCGCCCTCGGCGGGCTCGGAGTGGGCTTCCGACGCCGTCTCCGGCGGAGTCTCACTGCCCGAGACGCTGACCGCGATGGTCAGATCGGCGTTGACGGACGCGATCGGCGCCATCGGAAGGGGGTCGAGGATGCCGCCGTCGCCGAGCAGCCTGCCGTCGTGCACGTGCGGTGCGATCACCCCGGGGATCGCGATCGAGGCGCGGATCGCGGTGTCCACGCGACCGCGTTGCAGCCACACCGCCTTACCGGTGATCAGATCGGTCGCGACCGCGGTGTAGGGGATGGGCAACTCCTCGATGGTGACGTCTCCGAGGATGTCGCGCACCGCGTCGAGGATCTTCTCGGCCCGCAGGATCCCCGCGGCCGACAGCGACGGGTCCAGCAGTCGCAGCACCGCACGCTGGGTGAGCGTGCAGGCCCACTCGGCGAACTCGTCGAGCTTGCCCGCCGCGTACAGCCCGCCGACCAGCGCACCCATCGACGACCCGGAGATCCCGACGATCTCGTAGCCGCGGGCGCGCAATTCGTTGATGACCCCGATGTGGGCATAGCCGCGGGCGCTGCCACTACCGAGAGCCAAGGCGACGCGCATGCTCTCATTGTGCGTCACCGAGGTGCGTCACCGACGACGGGAACCAGCAGGCGTGCCTGACGGTCCGGGCCCCAGTGCAGCGTGGCTGTGCCGCGCGAGCGCCGCTCGTAGGCGGCGGGGAACTGGCCCGTCAGCGGGTTGCGCGGCCACAGCCAGCGGCCCGCCACCACCAGCCGCAACTGTTCGCCGGCACGGAACAACGTCGACGACGGGCCGAGCGGGATGTCCACCGGCACAACCTCTCCCGGCCGTAGCGGCCGTGGGTCGGTGAAGGTGGGCACGGGCTCGAACGGACGGGACCGCGACTCGTCGAGCGCACGCATCGACGCGCGCAGCCACCCCGTGGTGACGCGGTCACGGCCGAAGCCGTAGGACCCCTCGAACGGGACGTAGCGCGCGCCGTCCCACTTCTCGACGCCCACGAACAGGTCGACATCGTCGGTGTCGGCCGAGAGGTACAGGCGGAGCGCCATGGGGCCGGTGAGTTCGGTGTCCTCGGGTAGCGTCCAGCCGAAACGCGCTGCGGCCCTGCGGGTGTCGAACGAGATCGATCCGGCGGCGTCCGGCGGTGCGGCCCGCAGGCCTGCGTCGTGCAGGTACAGCGGCGTCCACCGGGTCGAGGGGAGCGGCCACTGCGCCTCGTCGCGCACCGCGACGACGCGATCGCGACTTTCCCGCACCTCGAGACGCACGCGCGGTAGTTCCTGCGCGGTGCCGCCGCGCAGATGCCGAACCAGGAACGCCAGCTGGGTCCGCAGCGCGTCGTCGGAGTAGAACGCCGCCCACTTGCCGCCGCGGTGGGTGTAGAGGTGACGTTCGGCAGAACCGATCTGCTCGAAGCCGCGGACGGACCCGCGGGTGTGCAGGTTGTTGTCGGAGAAGCTTCCGCAGATCAGTGCGGGCACCTCGATGCGGTCGAGGGCGGGGACCAGTGAACGCCACCAGTCGTCGTAACGGGGGCGCGACGAATTCTCCTTGCCCAGGTCGTATTTCAACCGGGTGTCCCGCAGGCTGCGGCTCCACAGCTTGATGAACCCGGTTTCGGCGATGCCACCGGGGTGCAGCAGGTCGCGGTAGGGGTCGGTCATGCCCTCCCACGGCACGATGGCCCGCAGATGCGGTGGACGCAGCGCCGCGGACTTCCACTGCGAGATCGCCAGATAGGACACGCCGATCATGCCGACCGCGCCCGTGCTCCACGGTTGCGCCGCAGCCCACTCGACGAGGTCGTAGACGTCCTCACCCTCCTGGTCCGACAGCGGTGATCCCACGCCGCCGGATGTGCCTGCGCCCCGCAGATCGCAATTCACCACGGCGAAGCCCTGTTTCGTCCACCATGCCGGGTCGGGGGCCTCCCACGTGGTCAGCGACGAAAACCGCACACGCGCGGGCTGACGCAGCACGCGGTACTGGAACGGCAGCGCATATCCGCGGCCCCGCTTCTTGCGCACCGGCACCTTGTCCTTGCCGTACGGATGCGCACACAGCAGCACGGGCACCGGGTTCTCGCCCGCGGGCAGGTGGACGTTCACACGCAGCACCGTGCCGTCACGCGTCGTCACCGGCACGTCGTGCCGCACGGTCACGCTCCCGGGTTCGGGTTCATAGACCTCGACCGGCGTGCGGACGAACCCGCGCAACCGGGACAACGCGTAGCGCGCCGCACCCGGTCGCCGCCATGGGCGGTCGAGCGCGGCCACGTCAGTGTTCGTGGGCATGGGATCTCCAATATTTTCACGCATCGTTGAGACTAATTTCACGGTACGATGAAACTAGTTTCAACGCAAGGAGAAATTCTCGGCATGGTGAAACGTTCAGCGCGCGCGACCCCCGGACCGCGCGACGATCGGGGCGTCCTGGCAGCGCGCATCCTCGCCGCCGCGCGCGAGACGTTCGCCGAAAGCGGGTGGGCCGGCACCACCATCCGGGCCGTGGCCCGCGCCGCGGACGTGGACCCGGCGCTGGTCTACCACTACTACGGCTCCAAGGAGGGCCTGCTCGACGCCGCCACCGACCCGCCGCAGAAGTGGCTCGACGCCGTGGTCGCCACGTGGCAGGCACCGGTCGGCGACACCGGCCGTGCCGTGCTGCGCCTGCTGCTCGACAGCTGGGCCGACGACGAGGTGGGCCCGGTGCTGCGCGCGATCCTGCAGACCGCCGCGCACGAGCCCACCACGCACGAGAAGCTGCGGAAGGTCGTCGAGCGCAGCCTGATCGGTGTGATCGCGACCATGGGCGACGACGAGCGCGTGCGCCGCACCAGGGCCGGTCTGGTCGCGTCACAGACCATCGGGTTCGCGCTCATGCGGTATGTCTGGCGCATCGAACCGGTCGCGTCGATGCGTGAGGACGAGGTCCTCGACGCCGTCGGCCCGACGCTACAGCGCTACATCGACGGCGACATCGGCGCGGCCGGCCAGATCCGGACCGGATTTGACACAGCGTGATTCGAAGTGATCCGAACTAGCCGCACATGTCGTCGGCCGCGGCAGCCACGGCCACGATGACCGCGGCCTGGCGGGCCGGTTCGAGCTCGGCCCACGTCTTGTCGTAGGTCCCGGGACCGGGTGCGGCATCGGGCGCCTGCAGGCTCGCCAGATACGGCTCGATCTGCGCCCTGGGGTCGCCGCCCTTTTCGTCCATCCACACCTTGGCGGCGTGACAGGCCTGGAAATACTCCTCTTCAGTGGACTGCGCGGGCGCGCCCACGGCCGTCGTGACCCCGCCCGGCGACACCCCCACCTCACCCGGCGCGACGGTCGGCGGTGCCGCCTCGGCGCTCGTGGAGGCGGGTGCGGAAACGGAGGAGGATTCGGCCGGTTGGCCTTCCTCGGTGTTCTTGCCGGTGTCCGAGCCGCATGCCGTCAGCAGGCTCAGACCGGCGGCCGCCGCGAATCCGGCGGCAGTCTTGCGGGCCCACGGGTAACTGCGCATGAGGCCAATCTATGCAACACTGGCGGCCATGAAGGCACGGACCGGGATCAAAGGGTGTTGTCGGGCTCAGTAGAGCCGCGCACCCGTTTCTTCCATCCGACTTTCATTTCCCGGAGTTCTCTTCATGCTCACCACCGTTTCTTCCGGTTCTGCTGCCCTCGGCACGTCCGCGACCGTCCCCGCCGTCTCGGCTCCCACCCGGCTGCGGCTACCCGACCTGCTGAACACCACCGACCGCGCCGCGGATGCCGTGCTGTCCGGCCGTTACGACCGGCTGCTGCGCGACCTGCCCGAAGACGAGCGCTGGTACACGCGCCTGGACGGCAACGACGAACTCGACGTGTGGCTGATCAGCTGGGTTCCCGACCGCTCGACCGAACTGCACGATCACGGGGGTTCGCTCGGTGCGCTCACCGTGGTGTCGGGTGCGCTGACCGAAACCCGCTGGGACGGTGAGGCGCTGCGGCACCGGCGGCTGTCGGCGGGCAGCCAGGCCGCGTTCCCGCTCGGCTGGGTCCACGACGTCGTGCGGGCCCCCGGGCCCGTGATCGGCCCCACCCTGAGCGTGCACGCGTACTCGCCCCCGCTCACCGCGATGTCGTACTACGAAGTGACGCAACAGAACACACTGCGCCGCAGCCGCACCGAGCTGACCGACGCGCCGGAGGGCTGACATGAGCCGCATCGACACGATCCTCGAAGCCGCCCGCGCGCGGCTCGTCCGGCTTGCCGCTGAGGACCTGCCGGCGGCGCTGGACAACGGCGCGGTGCTGGTCGACATCCGCCCGGCCGCGCAGCGCGCGCACGAGGGTGAGGTGCCCGGCGCGCTCGTGATCGAACGCAACGTGCTGGAGTGGCGCTGCGATCCCACGAGCGAGGCGAAGATCCCGCAGGCCGTCGACGACGACGTGTACTGGGTTATCCTGTGCTCGGAGGGCTACACGTCGAGCCTGGCCGCGGCCGCACTGCTCGACCTGGGGCTGCACCGGGCCACCGACGTCATCGGCGGCTACCACGCGCTGGTCGCGGCCGGTCAGGTCTGAGCTTTGCGGCTCAGGCGCTCTCGTTGTTGGTGAGCAGCGGGCGCAGCCTCTCGGTCTTCTCCGGGGTCCAGCCCGGCGGCCGCATGATCGCCGCCCACGCGTCGGCCACGTTCTTGACGTAGACGTGCCCGTGCCCGTCGGGGACGTCCACCGCCACGGCCATGTCGGCGGACACCTGCAGGAACGTCACCACGGGTATCCACTCGGTGTGCGGGGACACGTCGTACCCGCGCGGCTCGCGCAACCAGTCCGGTTTGGAGAACAGCAGATCGGTGTTCCACCACGCGATCGGATCGGATGCATGCTGCAGGTACACCACACGAGGTGTGGACCACGGGTCCTCGGGGCGGCCGAGATCGCCTGCCTCGGCGACGAACCGGACGTTCTCACCCTTGTCGTAGATCGGCAGCCATTCCGGCGACCCGGGATCGCGGTTGCGCGTGAGGTCGGCCCAGATCGTGTTGTTGAACGTGGGCCCGGAGAACAGCGCGCCGTCGGTGCGGGCGATCAGGTTGTTGAGCGCCAGGAACGGCGCCTCACCGCCGAACGAACCGAGGCTCTCGCCGAACACCACGAGCTTGGGCCGGTCGGCCTCGGGGCGTTCGCGGATCAGTTCGTCCACCGCCTCGAACAGTGCCTGCCCGGCCTGCCGCGCATTCTCCTTGTCCACGAGGAACGACAACCAGCTCGGCAGATACGAGTACTGCATCGACACGATCGCGGTGTCGCCGTTGTACATGTATTCCAGCGCAGTGGCTTCGGCGTTGTTGATCCACCCGGTGCCGGTGGTGGTGGCGACCGCGACCACCGCGCGGTCCAGGCCGCCCGTGCGTTCCAGTTCGCGCGCCGCGAGTGCAGCGGTGGCCTTGATGCCGTCGGCGGAGTGCAGACCCGCGTAGGCGCGGATCGGTTCGACGGCCGGTGCGCCGTTGAACTCCGAGAGCTGTTGCACCGTAGGGGCACTCGCGACGAACACGCGTCCCTGATGGCCCAGTGACTCCCAGCTGGCAAGCGATCCGGGCCCGCCCGAGCGCAGCGGTGACGTCGGCGCGGAGAAGTCGGGGCTGTCCTCGTCGTTCACGGCCGCGAACGTCTTGTTGATGGTGGACATCGCGAACCGCGCCACCACGCCGTTGAGCAGCGCGATGCTCAACGCGAGCAGCAGCGCCACCACGACCACCGCCGAAACCCGGGGCGGGGCAACCCGATCGAGCTGACGCACCAGGAAGCGCACGAGTTTGCCGATCAACTGGCCGATCTCGACCAGGACGTAGAGCACCACGATGGACAGGACCGCGGTGAGCGGGTGGTCCCAGAACTTCAGGCGGGGTACGCCCATGAAGTCGCGGATCTCGTCCTGCCACACGTGAAAATAGACGATCATCAGGATCTGCCCGACGATCCCGACCACGACGAGTGCGACCCAGGCCCACCGCGGCGCCTTGGGGCTCGAATCGGCCGAGCACATGTAGCGCACCAGCCAGACGCCGAAAACACCGAGGCCGTAGCCGATCGCCCCGGCGCCGCCGCTCACGAGCCCCTGGAACAGCGGGCCGCGCGGCAGCAGCGACGGGGTGAGCGACAGCCAGATGAACACCAGACCCGTCGCGGTACCGAAGAACGTGTAGTGGCGAACCCACCATGCGGGCTTGTCCGGAGCTTCGTGGTGCCCCGCGGCCCGCGCGGCGTGCGGTTCGCCGCCGGATCTGTCGACGTCCTCGGTGGTCTTGGTGCCCGTCACGCGTCGAACTTTAGCGATGCGTGAAGTTGGCGGCGCGCTTCTCGGCAAACGCGGCCATGCCCTCTTTCTGGTCGGCGGTGGCGAAAGCGGAGTGGAACAGCCTGCGCTCGTAGAGCAGACCCTCGGTGAGGCTGGTCTCGAACGCGCGGTTGACGGCTTCCTTGGCCATGCGCGACGCCGACAGCGACATCCCGGCGATGGTCTGCGCCACCGCGAGCGCCTCGTCGATCAGCGTGTCCGCGGGCACCAGACGCGAGACCAGCCCGGCCCGTTCGGCCTCGGCGGCGTCGATGGTGCGTCCGGTGAGGATGAGGTCCATGGCCTTGGCCTTGCCGATCGCGCGGGTGAGCCGTTGCGAACCGCCCATTCCGGGGAGCACGCCGAGCTTGATCTCGGGCTGCCCGAATTTCGCGGTGTCGGCGGCGATCAGGATGTCACACATCATCGCGAGCTCGCAGCCGCCGCCGAGGGCGTACCCGGCGACCGCGGCGATGGTGGGCGTGCGGGTGGCGGCGAACTTGGACCACAGTTCGAAGAAGTCCGCCTCGAAGACCTCGGCGAACGACAGGTCCGCCATCTCCTTGATGTCCGCACCCGCGGCGAAGGCCTTCTCGTTGCCCGTGACGATGATCGCGCCGACGCCCGGATCCTTGTCGAGTTCGGCTGCGGCCGCGGTCACTTCCGTCATCACCTGGCTGTTGAGCGCGTTGAGCGCCTTGGGCCGGTTCAGCTGGATGGTGGCGACCCGGTCGGTGCGGGTCACCAGGATCGTCTCGAAGTCGCTCATCAGTTCTCCTTCTCGAACTCCAGTTCCGGGTCCGCCGGAACGAAATAGGCGTCGATGTCGGCCTGGGTGACATCGGCGATCGAGGCGGGTGACCACTTCGGGTTGCGGTCCTTGTCCACCAACTGGGCCCGGATGCCCTCGACGAAATCATGCGATCTCACCGCGGCGCTGGAGATCCGGTACTCCTGGCGCAGCGCCTCTTCGAGGGTGTCCAGTTTCTCGGCCCGGCGCACCGCCTCAAGCGTCACCGCCAGCGCGACGGGGGAGCGCGTGGCGATCAGATCGGCGGCGGCCCTGGCCTCCGGGGCGTCGTGGTTCTGCAGCGCCGCGAGGATGTCGGCGACCGTCGCGCCCGCGTAGGACTCGTCGATCCAGGCCCGCTGTTCCATCAGGGCGCTGGCCGGCGGTTCAACGGCGTGCGCGGACAGGGCCTGCTCGACACCTTCGGCAACGACGGACTCGATGAAATCGGCGAGCTTGTCGTGCGGCACATAGTGATCGGCGAAGCCCATGGCGATCGCGTCGGCCCCCGAGAACGGCGCACCCGTGAGCGCGGCGTGCAGACCGAGCGCGCCGGGGGCGCGCGAGAGCAGATAGGTGCCGCCCACGTCGGGAACGAAGCCGATGCCGACCTCGGGCATCGCCATCTTGGTGGTGTCGGTGACCACCCGGATGCTGCCGTGGCCGGCCACGCCGACGCCACCGCCCATCACGATGCCGTCCATCACGGCGACGTACGGTTTGGGGTAATTGCCGATGTAGGCGTTGACCAGGTACTCGTCGTACCAGAATCGGCGCGCGTCCGCGCCGCCGGCCTTCGCGCTGTGATAGAGCGCCACGACGTCGCCGCCGGCACACAGACCCCGCTCACCGGCACCGGTGAGCAGCACGGTGTGGACGGAGTCGTCGTTCTCCCATGCGTGGAGTGCCTTGCCGATCTCCGCGACCATGGCTTCGGTCAGCGAGTTGATCGCCTTGGGGCGGTTCAGCGTGAGGATGCCGACACCGTTGCGGACATTTACTAGGATGTCCTCGTTTTCTGTCACGATTGCAATGTAGTTCGATCCCCGTGGCGCTCGCGCGCCGGGTAGGGTTTGCCGCAAGATCGAAACCTGGAAGTTTCCTGGGAGTTTTTCTCCCTCAAGAGGGAACCCGCCGAGATCTTCGAACGTTGACCATGTAGTTCGTAACCCGAACACATCTCATAGGAGAGGAACCACGGTGCGCGAGAGCAGCAACCCGGTATTCCGCAGCCTGCCCAAGACGCAGGGCGGATACGCAACATTTGGTACCGGAGCCGCAGGCTACGGTGCGCAGCAGGTGCACGCACAGCAGTATGCGCCTGAGTACCTCGACAAGCAGCAGCCCGGCGTCGCCCGCCCGCTGACCATCGACGATGTCGTCACGCGGACCGGTATCTCGCTGGCCATCGTGTCGCTCGTCGGTGTGGTGTCCTACTTCCTCGTCGCAGGCAACCCCGGCCTGATGATGCCGACGTTCTTCCTCGGCTCGATCGGCGGCCTGGTCCTGGTCCTCATCGCGACGTTCGGGCGCAAGCAGGACAACCCGGCGATCGTGCTGAGCTACGCGGCGTTCGAGGGTCTGTTCGTCGGCTCGGCATCGTTCCTGTTCGCGAACCTGGTCTCCAGCGGCGGCCCCGCGATGATCTTCCAGGCGGTGGTCGCCACCTTCGGTGTGTTCTTCGGCATGCTGGTGGTCTACAAGACCGGCGCCATCCGCGTGACCCCGAAGTTCACCCGCATGATCATCGCCGGCATCTTCGGTGTGGTCGCGCTCGCGATCGTCAACATCCTGTTCGCGATCTTCACCGGCAACGCCCCGCTGACCGACGGTGGCCCGCTGGCCATCGGGTTCTCGCTGCTGTGCATCGGCCTGGCCGCGTTCAGCTTCCTGATCGACTTCGACGCAGCCGATCAGATGATCCGCGCCGGCGCGCCCGAGAAGGCCGCCTGGGGCATCGCCCTCGGCCTGACCGTGACCCTGGTCTGGCTGTACATCGAGATCCTGCGACTGCTGTCGTACTTCAACAACGACTAGCAGTCACACCCGAGAAAGGCGTCCGCGACAGCGGGCGCCTTTTTCTTGTGGCCGCGGTTCTTGTGGCGGCGTGGCTCAGACGGCCCGCGGCTTCATCCGGCTGGCTGCCTCGGCGGCGTTGCGGCGCGCGGTCTGGACGTCGTCGTCGAACGCCAGCGCGACGCCCATGCGGCGTTTGACGAAGCTCTCGGGCTTGCCGAACAGCCGGATGTCGGTGTGCGGCACCTGCAGTGCGGCGTCGACCCCGTCGAACACGACGCCGGTGGCGTCCACGCCGCCGTAGATCACCGCGCTGGCGCCCGGGGCCCGCAGCGTGGTGTCGACGGGCAGGCCGAGGATGGCGCGGGCGTGCAGTTCGAACTCGTTCTGCCACTGCGTCACCATCGTCACCATGCCGGTGTCGTGCGGACGCGGGCTGACCTCGCTGAACCAGACCTGGTCGCCCTTGACGAACAGTTCGACGCCGAAGATGCCCTGACCGCCGAGGTTTCCGGTCACCGCACCGGCGATCTCCTGGGCGCGTTCGAGCGCGGTCGCGGGCATCGGATGCGGCTGCCAGCTCTCGACGTAGTCACCGCCGACCTGCCGGTGACCGATGGGCTCGCAGAACTGCGTCGCGATCTCGCCGTCGGCGCCTCGCGCGCGCACCGTCAGAAGCGTGATCTCGTAATCGAAGTCGACGAACCCCTCCACGATGATCCGGGTGTGGCTGACCCGGCCGCCGGCCATGGCGTACTCCCAGGCCGCGGCGACCTCGTCGGGTCCGTTGATCTTCGACTGGCCTTTGCCGGAACTGCTCATCACGGGCTTGACGACGCACGGGTAGCCGATCTCGTCGTCGATGGCGGCCTGCAGTTCGGCGAGCGAGTCGCAGAACCGGTACGGGCTGGTCGGCACGCCCAGGGTCTCGGCGGCCAGACGACGGATGCCCTCGCGGTCCATGGTCAGGCGGGTCGCGCGGGCGGTGGGGATCACCGTCGTCACGCCCTCGGCCTCAAGGGCCTCCAGGACCGGGGTGGCGATGGCCTCGATCTCGGGGACCACCAGATCGGGCCGCTCGGCCTCGATGAGCGCCCGCAGCTGATCCGGGTCTGACATCGCGATGGTGCGCGCGTGGTGGGCGACCTGGTGGCCGGGCGCGTTCTCGTAGCGGTCGACGGCGATGGTCTCGACGCCGAGGCGCTGCAGCGCGATCAGCACTTCGCGGCCCAGCTCACCCGAGCCCAGCAGCATGACTTTCGTGGCGCGCGGTGACAGCGGCGTTCCGATGGTGGTCATCGGGACGGCATTCTATGGGGTCACCCGAGGATTCGACGCCGCGGCGCGGGGCCGGACCGACCGGTGACCCGCGCCGCAGCGTGCACGTACCGACTAGGAGAGGCGCTCCACGACCATTGCCATGCCCTGACCGCCACCGACACACATGGTCTCGATGCCGAAGGTCTTGTCGTGGGTCTGCAGATTGTTGAGCAGCGTCGCGGTGATGCGGGCACCGGTCATCCCGAACGGATGGCCGAGCGCGATCGCACCGCCCGAGACGTTGAGCTTGTCCTCGTCCATGCCGAGCGCGCGTGCCGAGCCGAGGACCTGCACCGCGAACGCCTCGTTGATCTCGTAGAGGTCGATGTCGCCGATCGTCATGTTCGCGTTGGCGAGGGCCTTCTTGACGGCCTCGATCGGGCCGAGGCCCATGATCTCGGGCGACAGCCCCGAAACACCCGTCGACACGATGCGGGCCAGCGGTGTCAGGCCGAGTTCCTTGGCGCGCACATCGGACATCACCACGAGCGCCGCGGCGCCGTCGTTGAGCGGGCAGGCGTTGCCCGCGGTGACCGTGCCGTTGGGCCGGAACACCGGCTTGAGCTGGCTGATCTTCTCGTAGGTGGTGCCGGCGCGCGGGCCGTCGTCCTTGGACACCACGGTGCCGTCGGGCAGCGTCACCGGCGTGATCTCACGCTCGAAGAAGCCGCTGTTGATGGCCTCCTCGGCGCGGTTCTGCGAGCGGACGCCCCAGTGGTCCTGGTCCTCACGGCTGATGCCGGTGTGCAGCGCGACGTTCTCGGCGGTCTGGCCCATGGCGATGTAGACGTCGGGCAGCGCGCCGTCCTCACGCGGGTCGTGCCATTCCTCGGCACCCGCGGCCGCCTCATCGGAACGCTTCATGGCGTCGGCGTACAGCGGGTTCTTGGTGTCGGGCCAGCCGTCGGCGTTGCCCTTGGCGAAGCGCGAGACGGTCTCGACGCCCGCGGAGATGAACGCGTGCCCCTCACCGGCCTTGATGGCGTGGAATGCCATCCGGGTGGTCTGCAGCGACGACGAGCAGTACCGGTTGACCGTGGTGCCGGGCAGGAAGTCGTAACCGAGCTGCACCGCGACCGCACGGCCGATGTTGAACCCGGCCTCGCCGCCGGGCTGGCCGCAGCCCATGATCAGGTCGTCGATGTCGCGCGGATCGAGCGCGGGAACCTTGTCGAGCACGGCCTTGACCATCTGGGCGGCCAGGTCGTCGGGGCGCATCTCGACGAGCGACCCCTTACCGGCGCGACCGATCGGGGAGCGGGCAGTGGCAACGATTACGGCTTCAGGCATGAGAACTCCTCATCAGGTGGCTCAGACGAACCTAGCTCGCAGCCGCAACCACAGGGGCGGGCACCCCGGTGGAACGCCGCCACAACCGGCTCATGGCGCCCAGCCGCGACCACAGCGAGGACGTGTCGGCCGCGCCCGTCTCCAGGGCATCGTCACCGTCCCACTGGCCCAAGGCATTACACAGGGCGGGCAGCAGCTGGCTGGCCGCCAGCGCGTAACCGGCCGCCGACGGGTGGAACATGTCCTCGCTGAACAGCAGTTCCGGCGTCTTGTGGAACTCCGGGGTGAGCAGGTCGGAGAACGGGACGGGCACACCCCCCGCGGCGCGCACGGCGTGCGCCTGCGCGCGCGCCAGCCGAAGGCCGCGGCTGCGCGCGTACCAGCGCAGCGGCTGCGGAATGGCCGTGATGACGCCGAAATCCGGGCACGTACCGACCACCACCGCCGCGCCCGCCGAGCGCAGCCGCGAGACGCCCGCGCCGAGCCTGCGCGCCGAAGGTCCGATGCCGTTGGGCTTGGTGATGTCGTTGGCGCCGATCATGATGACCGCGGCGTCCGGCGGCGGCCCCGCCACGAACATGGCGTCGATCTGTCCGGACAGGCCCTTGGACGTCGCGCCGACGATGGCTTTGGTGCTCAACCGGATTCGCTGCCCGAACTGCTCGGCGACACCACGTGCCAGCAGCACGCCTGGCACCTCGTCGGCGGAGTGACAGCCGTATCCGGTCGCGGTGGAGTCACCGAAGATCATCAGGTGCAGATCGAACGGCACGCCCCGTTCCCAGCGCTCCACCGGCCCGCCGCCGGGTGAGTAGACGCCGTCGGCGCGGGGCGGGATGGCCCAGGCCTTGGGGATGGTCCGGCGGGCTTGCGCGGCCTGCCCGTTCAGCAGGTTCCGCGCCCCGATGACTGCGGAGCCGGTTGACGCCAGCGTGGCCGCGGCCGCCAGGGCGACGGTCGACCGACGCGGTGCACGTGTGCCCACGGGTTCAGTTTAGGTGCGCCACGGCCCTGTCCGGCCCCTTGTCCGCGGGGCGGACCGGCGGGGCGATCACGAAGCGGTATCAACCAGTGGGAGGTCCGGTATCGAAACGCCTTGTTTGAACGTTGAACTTCTCAGAAGTGTCAAGCTAAGTTACCCGGGTTGTCTGAAGTGATTTAGCTCACCGTTCTACACCGTCGTAGGGAGTGGTGGCGATGACCGCACCGAGCAAGGTAACCAGGTCACCTCGTGCCGGCATAGGCCCAGGTGGGGCGTATCGCACGCGTAAATTTCCGGTCAGTGACTCGGCGCCGGTAGAGATCGTCGAGGACGGCACAAGCGTCGCCGGTCGACTCGCTTCGCTGGCGGCGATGCTGACAATTCGTCCGACGCTGGCAATCGGTAGCCGTGTGCCACATCTCCCGTGGCCGTTCGGGGCGCTGAACTTCGCGGCACGGATGCTGCGGCCCAGTCCGGGGACCATCAAGGCCACCATCGCGCTGCCGAACTGCACCGCGCAGCTCATCCGCGCCGACGGGGTACTGCCCGCCGACGGCACCCGAAGCGTGATCCTGTACCTGCACGGCGGGGCGTTCCTGGCGTGCGGTTCCAACACCCACGGCGGCATGGCGACCTCGTTGTCGGAGTACGCCGACAGCCCCGTGCTGGTGGTCGATTACCGCATGGTGCCCAAGCATTCGGTGGGCACGGCCGTCGACGACTGTTACGACGCCTACGTGTGGCTGCGTCGCGCGGGCTACGAACCCGAACAGATCGTCGTCGCGGGTGACTCCGCGGGCGGTTATCTGGGGCTCGCACTGGCCGAACGGCTGCTCGACGACGGCGAGGTGCCCGCCGCGTTGGTGGCGATGTCGCCGCTGTACGAGATCGACAACCGCGCGCGGGCCGAGCACCCCAACGCCCGGCGCGACGCGATGTTCCCGCCCAAGGCGTTCGACGCGCTCGTCGAGATCGTCGAGGCCGCCGCCGCGCGCAACGGCGAACAGGTCTACGAACCGCTCGACCACATCGAGCCGGGCCTGCCGCGCACGCTGATCCACGTGTCCGGCTCGGAGGTGCTGATCAGCGACGCGCGCAAGGCCGCACGCATGCTCTGCGCGGCGGGTGTTCCCGTCGAGGTCCATGTTTGGCCTGGTCAGATGCACGTCTTCCAGATCGCGGGCAACCTGGTGCCCGAGGCCAAGCGCTCGTTGCGGCAGATCGGCGCCTACATACGTGAGGCGACGTGGTGAGCCTTTCGCGCGCCTGAGACCATTGACGTATGCGCATAGCCAGGCACATCAGTGAGCTCATCGGTAACACCCCGCTGGTCCAGCTGAACTCGGTGGTCCCCGAAGGGGCAGGCCTGGTGGCGGCGAAAATCGAGTACCTCAACCCCGGCGGCAGCTCCAAGGACCGCATCGCGCTCAAGATGATCGAGGCCGCCGAGGTCAGCGGTGAGCTCAAACCGGGCGGCACCATCGTCGAACCCACCTCGGGCAACACCGGCGTCGGCCTGGCCCTGGTGGCCCAGCAGCGCGGCTACAAGTGCGTCTTCGTCTGCCCTGACAAGGTCAGCGAGGACAAGCGGAATGTCCTGCGCGCGTACGGCGCCGAGGTCGTGGTGTGCCCGACGGCGGTTCCGCCGGACCATCCGGACAGCTACTACAGCGTCTCCAACCGCCTGGTCACCGAGATCGAGGGCGCCTGGAAGCCCGACCAGTACTCCAACCAGATGGGCCCGGAGAGCCACTACGAGACCACCGGCCCCGAGATCTGGGCCGACACCGAAGGCAAGATCACACACTTCGTCGCGGGTGTGGGCACCGGCGGGACCATCACCGGCACCGGCCGCTACCTCAAGGAGGTCTCGGGCGGCAAGGTCAAGGTCATCGGCGCCGATCCCGAGGGCTCGGTGTACTCGGGCGGCACGGGCCGGCCCTACCTCGTCGAAGGTGTCGGCGAGGACTTCTGGCCCACGGCCTACGATCCTTCGGTCCCCGACGAGATCATCGCGGTGTCCGACGCCGACTCGTTCGAGATGACCCGGCGACTCGCACGTGAAGAGGCCCTGCTGGTCGGCGGATCGTGCGGCATGGCCGTCGTCGCCGCCATCGAGGTGGCCCGCAAGGCCGGGCCCGACGCCGTGGTCGTGGTGCTGCTGCCCGACGGTGGACGTGGTTATCTGTCAAAGATTTTCAACGACGCGTGGATGTCGTCCTACGGTTTCCTGCGCACCCGCCTCGACGGCAGCGTCGAGAAGACCGTCGGTGACGTGTTGCGCGGCAAGTCGGGTGCACTGCCCGACCTGGTGCACACGCATCCGTCGGAAACCGTGCGCGACGCGATCGGGATCCTGCGCGAGTACGGCGTCTCCCAGATGCCCGTCGTCGGCGCGGAGCCGCCCGTGATGGCAGGCGAGGTGGCAGGCAGCGTCTCCGAGCGCGAACTGCTCTCGGCGGTGTTCGAGGGCCGCGCCAAGCTGGCCGACGCGGTCGCCGAGCACATGAGCCCGCCGCTGCCGCTGATCGGCGCCGGTGAACTGGTCAGCACGGCCGCCAAGACCCTTCGTGAATCCGACGCCGTGATGGTGGTCGAGGACGGCAAGCCCGTCGGTGTGCTGACCAGGCACGACCTGCTGGGGTTCCTGTCCGAGGGCGGTTACCGGCACTAGGTTGCCCCCATCCGCGCCGCGTCCGCAGATTCCGCGCACGCCGCGTGGAATGCGCTGCTGTCAGCGGCTTCCCAGGTAAGGTGGGCTCGCTCAGGGTCAGCAAACCCGACGGGAAGGCGCCATGACCGGCCATACACGACCGCCCGTGGTCTTGCCGACGCAGGTTGCGGCCATGTCGAAGCAGCTAACGACGGCGCGTGCGATGCGTAATCTGCCTGTGGAGTTGTTCGTTCGCGCCGCATCCAGGTGCTGGTAGAAAGTCGCGGCCGTGCCGCGGTCGCTATCCGAGGTGAGGAGAGCTTGCAACGTGACTGATCAGCCTCCGGGCAACAACCCGCCGCCGCCCGACGGCGGCTACCCGCCGCCCCCGCCGCCCGACGGCGGCTACCCGCCGCCCCCGCCGCCGGACGGCGGCTATCCCCCTGCGCAACCGGGCGGTTTCGGCCCGCCACCGCAGGGCGGTTACCCGCCACCCCCGCCGCCGGGAGGCTACCCGCCTCCTCCGCAGGGTGGCTTCCCGCCGCCGCCCCCCGGCGGTTACCCACCGCCTCCGCCGCCGCAGGGCGGAAGCTATCCGCCGCCGCCTCCGCCGGGAGCGGCGGGCTACCCGCCGCCGGGTTACCCGGGCGGACCAGGCGCGGGATACCCGCCCGCAGGCGGCTTCGGTCAGCCCGGGGGTTACGCCCCGGTGGGTGCGCCGGGCTTCGGTGGCGCCTACAGCGTCGGCGACGCGTTCTCGTGGGCCTGGAACAAGTTCTCCAAGCACGCCGTCGAGATGATCGTTCCCGCACTGGTGTTCGGGCTGGTCTACGCCATCCTGCAGGGCATCGTCAACGGCATCTCCGGAGCGTTCACCTCGACCAGCTCGGCCGACGGCTTCGAACTGTCGATGGCGACCGGCGGCGGCATCGTCTCGATCATCGGCGCCATCATCACGATCATCGTCACCGCGGTGATCCAAGCCGCTTACATCAGCGGCGTTTTGGAGATCGCCAACGGGCAACCGGTGACCATCGGGTCGTTCTTCAAGCCGCGCAACGTCGGTGACGTCATCATCGCGACGGTGATCGTCGGCGTGATCAACTTCGTGGTGGCGGCGATCCTGCTGTTCCCGGGGTTCTTCGTACCGGGCTACCTGTTCGTCGGGGTTCCGGTGCTGCTGATCGCCTCGGCGATCATCGCGGTGCTCTTCCTGTTCACCACGGTCGCGGTCCTCGACCGCAACCTGTCCGGCGTGGACGCGGTGAAGACCAGCTTCGAGCTCAGCAAGGCCAACTTCGGCACGGTCTTCATCACCGCCGTGGTGATCTTCCTGCTGCTGCTCGCGGGCGCGATCGCCTGTGGCATCGGACTTCTCGTGGCCTACCCGCTGGTGGCCCTGATCGAGGTGTACGCGTTCCGTCGCCTCACCGGCGCACCGATCGCACCGCCCACCCAGTGAGCCGTTAGGTTCCGGCGTCTCGTCACGGCGCCCACGCTGCAAAAAGTCACGCGGCGTGGGCGCCGTTTCGCGTGGGATCATCGACGCATGACTCAGCTGCCGCCGCAGGGGCCGGGACCGGCTCCGTATGGCCCGCACCCGGGTGGTCATCCGGGCCCGCAGGGTGGTTATCCGCCACCGTGGCAACCGAACCCGTATCAGACCCCGGTGCCCGGCCCGTACGGGCCGCCGACCGTGCCGAACCCGCAGGCGTACACGCCCTGGTTCGACCGGGTGATCGCGTTCGTCATCGATCAGTTGCCCATCGCGGTTGTCACCGTGATCGGTTATCTCGTCGTCTTCGGGATTCTGGCCGGCGCGTCCCAGGGGTCCTCCGACGGTGAGATCACCACCGGTGTGGGCATTGTCGCCGCCGTCCTGATCTTCGTGCTGTCGCTCGCGCCGATCGCGTACGGCGTGTGGAACATGGGCTACCGTCAGGGCACCACGGGGCAGAGCATCGGCAAGAGCGTCATGAAGTTCAAGGTGGTCAGCGAGCAGACCGGGCAGCCCATCGGCTTCCTGATGTCACTGGTGCGCCAGGTGGCCCACATCGTCGACGGTCTGATCTGCTACGTCGGTTACCTGTTCCCGCTGTGGGACGCCAAGCGGCAGACCCTGGCCGACAAGATCATGACGACGGTGTGCGTGCCGGTCGACCGGCAGCCGCCGCAGTTGTCCTATCCGCCGCAGCAGCAGTTCCAGCAGGCCTACGCGCCGCAGTACCAGCAGCCGTATCCGCCGTACCCGCCGCAAAATCCGCCGGGGTTCAACGAAATGCGCTGACACCGGTCAGCGCCTGGGCGATGACCATCTGGTGCACCTCGGAGGTGCCCTCGTAGGTCAGCACCGACTCCAGGTTGTTGGCGTGCCGCAGCACCGGGTACTCCAGCGTGATCCCGTTGGCGCCCAACAGGGTTCGGCACTGCCTGGCGATCTCGAGAGCCTCGCGGACATTGTTGAGCTTGCCGACGCTGACCTGCTCGGGGGAGATCCTGCCCGCGTCCTTGAGCCGGCCCAGATGCAGCGCCAGTAGCTGCGCCTTGCTGAGTTCGACTGCCATGTCGGCGATCTTGGTCTGCGTGATCTGGTAGGACGCGAGTGTCTTGTCGAACACCTCGCGGGTGCCGACGTAGTCCAGCGTTGCCTCCAGGCAGTCGCGCGCCGCGCCGACCGAACCGAACACGATGCCGAAACGCGCCTCGGAGAGGCACGCCAACGGGCCCGACAGCCCTCTGGCGTTCGGCAACTGTGCCTCGGCGGGCAGACGCACATCGTCGAGATGCAACTCGGAGGTGTTCGACGCCCGCAGCGACAGCTTGTGCTTCATCTCGCGGCCGACGAAGCCCGGGGTGTCCGTCGGCACCACGAACCCCAGGATGCCGTCCTCGGACCGCGCCCACACGATCGCGACGTCGGCCACCGAGCCGTTGGTGATCCACATCTTCGAACCGTTGAGGATCCAGTCGGAGCCGTCGCGCCGCGCGGTCGTGCGCATACCCGACGGGTTGGAGCCGAAGTCCGGTTCGGTGAGCCCGAAGCAGCCGATCACCTCGCCCGTGGCCATTCGCGGCAGCCACTGCTCGCGCTGCTCCTCGCTGCCGTGCGCGTGGATGGCGAACATGGCCAGCGATCCCTGCACCGACACCATGCTGCGCAGGCCGCTGTCCACGGCCTCGAGTTCCTGGCAGGCGACGCCGTACGCCGTGGCCGACGAGCCGCCGCAGCCGTAACCCTCCAGGTGCATGCCGAGCAGGCCCAGCTTGCCGAACTCGGTGGCCAGTTCGCGCACCGGCACCGAACCGGATTCGAACCACTCTGCGACAAATGGCCGCAGGCGTTGCTCGCCGAACCGGCGTACGGTGCTGCGCAGCTCCAGTTCCTCGGGGTTGAGCATCGAATCGGTGTCGAGCAGGTCGGCGACCGCCGTCGTCCCGGCCGCCGCGTTGGATGGAGCCATGGTCCATGTCTACACCCGTCCCGATAGGCTCGACACGTTATGAGTGAACACCGCAAGTGGCACGGTCTGGCCACGAAAGCCATCCATGCCGGTTACCAGCCTGACCCGGCGACCGGTGCCGTCAACACGCCGATCTACGCCAGCTCGACGTTCGCCCAGGACGGGGTCGGTGGGCTCCGCGGCGGGTTCGAGTACGCCCGCACCGGCAACCCGACGCGGCAGTCCCTCGAGGCCGCGCTGGCCGCGGTCGAGGAGGCCCGCTTCGGCCGGGCGTTCAGCTCGGGCATGGCCGCCACCGACTGCGCGCTGCGTGCGGTGCTGCGTCCGGGCGATCACGTCGTGATCCCCGACGACGCCTACGGCGGCACGTTCCGGCTCATCGACAAGGTCTTCACGCACTGGGGCATCAGCCACACCCCGGCCGCGCTGAGCGACCTCGACTCGGTGCGCTCGGCGATCACGCCCAAGACCCGCCTGATCTGGGTCGAGACCCCGACCAACCCGCTGCTGAACGTCGCCGACATCGCGGGCATAGTGCAGATCGCGTCGTCGACGGGTGTGAAGGTGTTGGTGGACAACACGTTTGCCTCACCGGCTCTGCAGCAGCCGCTGCTGCTGGGCGCCGACATCGTGCTGCACTCGACCACCAAGTACATCGGCGGTCACTCCGACGTCGTCGGCGGTGCGCTGCTGACCAACGACGAGGAACTCGACGCCGCGTTCGCGTTCCTGCAGAACGGCGCGGGCGGTGTGCCCGGACCGTTCGACGCGTACCTGACCATGCGCGGACTGAAGACCCTGGTGCTGCGGATGCGTCAGCACAGCGAGAACGCCGCGCTGATCGCGGAATTCCTCGACGGGCATCCCGCGGTCCAGACCGTGCTGTACCCCGGTCTGCCCAGCCACCCCAACCACGACGTCGCGGCACGGCAGATGACCGGCTTCGGCGGCATGGTGTCGGTGCGGTTGCGTGGTGGCCCACAGGCCGCGCGTGACTTGTGCTCGCGCACAGAGATCTTCATCCTCGCCGAGTCGCTGGGCGGGGTCGAGTCGCTGATCGAGTACCCGGGCGCGATGACCCACGCGTCGACCGCGGGCTCGCAGCTCGAGGTGCCCGACGACCTGGTGCGGCTGTCGGTCGGCATCGAGCACTCAGCGGACCTGCTGGCCGACCTGGAGCAGGCCCTGGGCTGAGTTCTTTCTCAGTCCAGCAGGGCGATCAACGCCGGGCGTACCGCCGAGGTCGTGACCGCCAGGTTCATCTCGGGCAGTGCCGTGGCGTTCTCGTCGACCCAACTGCCCGTGGCGATCTCGGTGGCGCGGGCATGCACCCAGCGCCACCCGCGCTCGTTGAGGCTCAGCACTGCGCCCAAACCGTCGACCGAGTGCAACAGGCAGATGATCGCGGCGACCGGCGGCGTGGGGTTGTGCCCGTCGAACAACGCGGCGAGCAACGCCGCACGCGCGCCGCTCACCCGGTCACGGTTGGTCAGGGGCCAGCAGTAGCGGCCGCGTCCCGGAAATCCCTTGCCGGGCATGCGGACTCGCTGAATCTGACCCATCGCCTGCAGGTGTGACTCAAGGTGGGTCTGGGTCGGCCCGCCGAGCTTGGCCAACGCGGCCTGCGGGGTGAGCGGCTTTCTGCGCAACACCTCGAACGCCGGATCGGCGACGGGGTCGGGCGGAAACTGCCCGGCCAGCGCGATGAGTCGGCCCGCCGGGACCGGTTCACCGGCCAGGGCAGGCCGGACACGGCACATGTAGGCCAGGTCCAACAACACCGCGGCACCGAGCACACGTTCACGCCTGCGTCGATCGAGTCCAGGCTGTGCAGACGCGTTGTCGAGCAGCAGCAAGAAGAGATCTTCGGCGATCCGCGCCATCCCCCCGACTGTAGTGCGTCGCCCCGGCGGCGCCGCGTCAGCCTTGATACGGCTCAGCGCTGACGAGCGTCACCTTCACCACGTTGCCGCTGGGCACGGTGTAGGTGCGCGATTCGCCGACCTTGGCGTCGAGCAGTGCGCCGCCCAGCGGCGAGTTGGGGGAGTAGACCTCGAGCTTGCCGTCGCTGATGCCCTCCTGGCGGGTGGCGATCAGGAACGTCTCGGTGTCGTTCTCGTCGTCGTCGTAGTACACCTTGACCACCGAGCCGGGCAGCGCCACACCGGACTGCTTGGGGGCCTCGCCGACCTTGGCGTTGTTGAGCAGCTCCTGCAGCTGGCGGATGCGGGCCTCCTGCTGGCCCTGCTCCTCGCGCGCGGCGTGATAGCCGCCGTTCTCGCGCAGGTCGCCCTCTTCGCGGCGGTCGTTGATCTCGGCGGCGATCACCGGCCGGTTGGCGATCAGCTGGTCCAGCTCCGCCTTCAACCGGTCGAACGCCTCCTGGGTGAGCCAGGTGACCTGGGTATCGGTCATGTCTTCGCGCTCCTGTCGTCGTCGTCTCGCGCTTTGTACGAAAGTCTGTTCAGGCCCGGAGGATGCGCGTGTATTGCCGGCACGGCAAGCGGTTTTTTGACCGCTAATGCAGCAATACACGGCCCCAGCGGGAAACCGTGTATCGCACAATCGTACCACCGGGTCGTCGACGCAATGCCATTCCGTGTTGGTTGCGTCACTCAGGTCTGCGGTGTCACCAGGTACGACGGGACATCGGTGCCGCATCCGTAGATGTCGCCCATGACGGGTTTGCGCGTGGACTTCACCTCGGCGGTGACTTGCACCACACGATCGCTTCCCGGCGGGACCAGGATCTCGCGCCGCCCGGTTTCGCTGCCGTCTTTCGACCGTGCGCGGACGATGCAGACGACGGGCTTGGACGGGTCGGGCCGCTCGACCCCGATGGTCACCTGGACCGTTTCGTCGTCAAGAAGTTGATAGCCCGTGAGCTCGCCTTTCACCTCGCCGCTGCCGAAGCGCTGATACGCCACGACCGCGACGATCACACCCGCGACGAGCACCAGTGCTGCCACCGCGATCAGGATCCAGCGGCGGCTGAGGCGCGGTTGCTCGCGGGATCCGTACCGGGCGGCGGGGCGTTCGATCATCAGAACTGGAACTATAGGCGGGGACAAACGGGTAGCCACCGTCAGATGGCCGGCCGAACGGCCGGTCGGGGTGAACGGACATGGGCGAAGGATTAGGCAAAGGGTCGCCGTAGTTAGATGGAACGAAATGAGTGAACTGCGGTTGATGGCGGTGCATGCCCACCCGGACGACGAGTCCAGCAAGGGTGCGGCAACCACCGCGCGCTACGCGGCCGAGGGTGCCCGCGTCATGGTGGTGACCCTGACCGGCGGCGAGCGCGGAGACATTCTCAATCCGGCGATGGACCTGCCCGAGGTCCACGGCCGGATCGCCGAGGTGCGCCGTGACGAGATGGCCAAAGCGGCCGAGATCCTGGGTGTCGAGCACCACTGGCTGGGTTTCGTCGACTCCGGATTGCCGGAGGGTGACCCGCTGCCGCCGCTGCCCGACGGGTGTTTCGCCCTGGTCCCGCTCGAGGAGCCCGTCAAGCGTCTGGTGCGGGTGATCCGCGAGTTCCGCCCGCACGTGATGACCACGTACGACGAGAACGGTGGTTACCCGCATCCCGACCACATCCGCTGCCACCAGGTGTCGGTGGCCGCGTACGAGGCCGCGGCCGACCACCTGCTGTATCCCGACGCCGGTGAGCCGTGGGCGGTGCAGAAGCTGTACTACAACCATGGCTTCCTCCGTCAGCGCATGCAGCTCCTGCAGGAGGAGTTCGCCAAGAACGGGCAGGAGGGCCCGTTCGCCAAATGGCTCGAGCACTGGGATCCCGACAACGACGTGTTCGCCAACCGGGTGACCACCCGCGTGCACTGCGCGGAGTACTTCCACCAGCGTGACGACGCGTTGCGTGCGCACGCGACACAGATCGATCCCAAGGGCGACTTCTTCCACGCCCCGATCGAGTGGCAGCAGCGGTTGTGGCCGACCGAGGAGTTCGAGCTCGCGCGGGCCCGCGTGCCGGTCACGCTGCCCGAGGACGACCTGTTCAAGGGGGTCGAGCCATGATCGACACCTTGACGGCCGTCGTGACTCTTCTGGCCGACGAGCCCCGCAACACCGGCCCCGAGTTCGGCAAGGCCGCACCGTTCGGTCTGCTGATCACCGTCGTACTGCTGGTCGGCACGTTCGCGCTGGTGTGGTCGATGAACCGGCACCTGCGCAACCTGCCGGAGTCGTTCGATCCCGAGCACCCCGAACCCGATCAAGAGGCCGACGAGGGCACCGTCGTGATCGAACCGGACAGCACCCCGGAGAACGGAACGGCCAAGGGTTCGGAGTAGCCACGCCTAGGGTGGTGGTGTGGCCAACCTCCTGAACCGGTCCACCAGCCCGTATCTGCGCCAGCACGCCGACAACCCCGTGCACTGGCGCGAATGGACGCCTGAGGCGCTCGCCGAGGCGGCCGAGCGTGACGTGCCGATCCTGTTGTCGATCGGTTACGCCGCCTGTCACTGGTGTCACGTGATGGCCCACGAGTCGTTCGAGGACGCCGAGGTCGCCGCACTCGCCAACGCGAACTACGTGTGCATCAAGGTCGACCGCGAGGAGCGCCCCGACCTGGACGCGGTGTACATGAACGCCACCGTCGCGCTCACGGGGCAGGGCGGCTGGCCGATGACGTGCTTCCTCACCCCCGACGGCAGGCCGTTCTTCTGCGGAACGTACTACCCCAAGGCGAACTTCCTGCAACTGCTGACCGCGGTCGCCGAGACGTGGCGGGACCGGCGCGGCGAGGTCGAGCGGGCGTCCGATCAGATCACCACCGAACTGCGGAAGATGGCCGGCGGCCTGCCCGCGGGCGGCCCGCCCGTGAGCGCCGAGATGTGCGATCACGCCGTGGCGTCCGTGCTCGGTGACGAGGACAAGCGCCACGGCGGGTTCGGTGGTGCGCCCAAGTTCCCGCCGTCGGCGCTGCTGGAGGGTCTGCTGCGGCACTACGAGCGCACGGGTTCGGCCGCCGCGGTGTCCGCGGTGCAGCGCACGTGCAAGGCGATGGCGCGTGGCGGAATCTACGATCAGCTCTCAGGAGGTTTCGCGCGCTACAGCGTCGACCCGTATTGGGTGGTACCGCATTTCGAGAAGATGCTCTACGACAACGCGCTGTTGCTGCGCGTCTACGCGCACCTGGCGCGTCGTACCGGAAGCGTGCTGGCCCGTCGAATCGCCTCAGAGACAGCGGATTTCATGATCGCCGAGCTCGGTGACCGCGACATGTTCACGTCGTCGCTCGACGCCGACGCCGCCGGCAGTGAGGGGTCCACCTACGTGTGGACGCCCGCGGAGCTGCGGTCGGTGCTCGGTGACGACGACGGAATATGGGCCGCAGCGGTTTTCGGGGTCACCGACGAGGGGACCTTCGAACACGGCGCGTCGGTGCTTCAACTGCCCGCCACCCCGGACGATCCGGCGCGGTTCGAGACCATCCGCACGACGCTGCTCGCCGCGCGTGCCGCACGGCCTCAGCCCGCGCGCGACGACAAGGTCGTCACGGCATGGAACGGCTTCGCCGTCACCGCGCTCGCCGAGGCGTCGGTCGCGCTGCAAAGACCCGAATTGCTCGACGCCGCATCGCGATGCGCGCGCAGGCTCATCGACCTCCACATGGTCGACGGGCGGCTGCGCCGCGCGAGTCTCGGCGGGGCGGTCGGAGCCAGTGCGGGCATCCTCGAAGACCACGCCGCGCTGGCCACTGCGCTGTTGACGCTGTACCAGCAGACCGGACAGTGGCTGCCCGAGGCACGGCACCTGCTCGACCTCGCGCTGGAGCACTTCGCCGACCCCGAACAGCCGGGCCGCTGGTATGACACGGCCGACGACGCCGAGACACTCATGGTCCGGCCGGCCGACCCGATCGACGGTGCGACGCCCGCGGGGGCCTCGCTGATCGCCGAGGCGCTGCAACTGGCTGCCTACCTCACCGGATCGTCGCGTTATGCCGAAGCGGCGCAGGCCACTTTGGCCACCGCGGTCCCGATCCTGACCCGCGCCGCACGGTCGGGCGGGCACTGGCTGGCCGTGGCCGAGGCCCAGTTGCGTGGACCCATCCAGATTGCCGTGGCATGTGAGCCGTCGTCGGAACTGTTGGCCGCCGCGCGCACGCTCGCACCGGGCGGCGCCGTCGTCGTCGGCGGTGCGGTGGACTCGTCGGAGCTGCTGCGCGGACGCGACCGCGTGGACGGCGCCGACGCCGCCTATGTGTGCCGGGGGACCGTGTGCGATCTGCCGGTGACCACGGTCGGGGATCTTGCTGACGCCCTGGGAGTGGCCGTGTAGCGTCAGCGGCCATGAGCCACGATGCCGCCGCCTTGGAGTCGTTCGTCAAGCGTTACCTGGACACTGTCGCAGGAGGTTCCGCGGCCGACATCGCCGCGCTGTACGCCGACGACGCGACGGTGGAGGACCCGGTCGGCAGTGGCGAGGTGCACATCGGGCGCCAGGCCATCGAGGGGTTCTACAAGAACATGACCGCCGCGACGACCGACATCAAGACCGAGCTGCTGAGCTTCCGTCCCGGCGGGAGCGAGGCGGCCTTCCTGTTCGCCATCACCATCGGCAACGCCATGCGGATCGAGCCGATCGAGGTGATGACGTTCGACGGCGACGGCCGGATCACGTCCATGAAGGCGTACTGGTCACCGGCTGACATCAAGCAGCTGTAGGGATCTTTCAGCGGACCTCTCGACCGACGCGCACGTTCGTCTCACCGCGAGCGTGCGCGTACTGCTGAGGTTTTGCGGCGTGCCGAGGGGCAAACACGCACGCTCGCGGTGCCACGCGTCAGAAGACGGCGAACCACATCGCGATGTAGTGGCAGATCGCCGCCACGGCCGTGCAGGCGTGGAAGAACTCGTGGTGACCGAAGGTCGCGGGCCACGGGTTCGGCCACTTGAGTGCGTAGAGGACGCCGCCGACGCTGTACAGCGCGCCGCCGACGATCAGCAGCACCACGGCCGCGACACCGGCGCCGTCCATGATCGGCCCGATGAACCATGCCGCGACCCAGCCCAGCAGGATGTAGAGCGGTACGCCGAGCCAGCGTGGCGCCGAGGGCCAGAACATCTTGAGGAGCACGCCCGCGATCGCGCCGCCCCACACGATCCAGAACAGCACCATGCCCTTCGACTCGGGCAGTGCCAGCAGGGCGAACGGTGTGTAGCTGCCCGCGATGAACAGGAAGATCATCGAATGGTCGAGCCGCTTCATCCATTTCCGCGCGGTCACCGACGTCCAGTTCACGCGGTGATACACCCCGCTGACCGTGAACATCGCCACGATCGTGAACGTGTAGAGCAGCGTGGCCAGACCGGCGCGCGTCGACTGCACCGACCACGACACCGACACCAGTGCGGCGCCCGCGATCAACGCGACGATCGCCGAGTAAACGTGAATCCACCCGCGGGCCCGTGGTTTTCCGAAGAACTGGGCAACGCCGTCAGCAACCGCGGCGGGCAGGTCCTCGGCTTGGCGTTGCGAACCCGCGGCATCGGCGGCCGCTGATCGGTATGGAGCTGTCCGGCGATCGTGAGAACCGTCGATCGGCGCGGTCATGTCACCTCCACATACAGCTGATGGGTCATTCCCGCAGTTAACAGTAGTCTGGATTCTCGTGGACATCATTCCCCCGCGTCTCAAAGAACCGGCCTACCGGATCTACGAGATGCGGTTGCGCCACGAATTGGTGCGGTCCAAAGCCCAACTGCCACGGCACATCGCGGTGCTGTGTGACGGAAATCGCCGCTGGGCGCGTGACGCAGGTTACGACGACGTCAGCATCGGCTACCGCAAAGGGGCGGCAAAGATCGCCGAGATGCTGCGCTGGTGTCAGGCCGCCGGGATCGAGATGGCCACGATCTACCTGTTGTCTACCGAGAACCTGCAGCGCGATCCCGACGAACTCACCGCGCTCATCGAGATCATCACCGACGTCGTCGAGGAGATCTGCGCGCCGTACAACAAATGGAGCGTGCGTACCGTCGGCGACCTCGAACTGCTGGGCGACGAACCGGCGCGCCGGCTGCGCGAGGCCGTCGAGAGCACCACGACCAAAGGCGCCAACTTCCACGTCAACGTCGCCGTCGCCTACGGCGGACGCCAGGAGATCGTCGACGCGGTCCGCTCGCTGCTGTCCAAGGAACTCGCCAACGGCGCCACGGCCGAACAGCTCATCGAGGCCGTCACGGTCGACGGCATCTCCGAGAACCTCTACACCTCGGGTCAGCCGGACCCCGACCTGGTGATCCGCACCTCGGGGGAGCAGCGGCTCAGCGGTTTCCTGCTGTGGCAGAGCGCCTATTCGGAGATGTGGTTCACCGAGGCGTACTGGCCCGCGTTCCGCCGGGTCGACTTCCTGCGCGCGCTGCGCGACTACACCGCAAGGCACCGGCGCTTCGGCAAGTAGCGCGTGCCACACTGGGGCCATGGCTGCGCTGTCGGCGGTGGTCTTCACGCTCAGCTGGTGGCTGGGTCTGTACCTGGTCGCCCGCGATCCGCGCAAACCCGTCCTGGTGTTCGCCGCGATCGGCCTGACGAGCTTCGCGGTGGTCGTCGCGCTGGACGCGGTGCGCGTCATCACCGGTTCCGAACTGCTCAGCCGAATCGAGATCTACCTGGTGGCCGTGCCCGCCATCGCCTGGTTCGCGGTGCTCGTCGAACTGTCGCGCCCGGCCGAGGGTTTCCGCTCGCGCGCGACCGCGCTCATCGCGATCCTCACGGTCGCGGTGCTGGCGTTCGCGGCGGCCGCGGTGGCCGGCAACGTCGACGGTCCGCTGCGCCTGGGCCACTGGCTGCTGTTCGCGGTGATCTCGGTGTCGTCGCTGGGCGCCATGATCAAGGCCGTGGTGAGCGGCGCGAAACCGGGTTCGGTGGTCGGGTTCCTGGTCGTGGCGACGCTGTTCTTCGCGCTCGGCAACGCGATCCTGATCATTCCGCTCGGTCTGGTGCCGAGCTGGCTGGCGTTGGCGTCCACGGGTTTTGACGTCGCCCTGCTCGGTGTGGCCGTCGCGATCTGGGACGCCTTCGACGAAGGGCAGGCGCTGCGCGCCGACATGCGGCGCTCGGTGATCGGCACCGTGGTGATCGCGATCCCGTTCGCCGCGCAGGCCCTGATCGGGCTTGCGGTCCTCGACTCGGCCGACGGCCATGTCGCGATGACGGTGCTGTTGTTCACCAGCCTCGCGGTCGCGGTGGCCGTCGAGGTGCTGGCCGGCCCGCTGGCCGGCATCTTCGACCGCCTCGCGTTCTTCCGGTCACCCGAACTGCGCGCCGACCGCGAGGCGCTGCGCGCGACCGAGGCCGCCCTGCCGCTGCGGTCGCGCAGCCCGCTCGACGATCTCGACGACGGCGCATTCGCCCGGCTCACCCGCCGTGCCCTGGGCCACTACGCCGACCTGTCGAAGCTCATGGCCAGCCCCCTGACCGCGCTGCCCGAGATCGACGCGCGCCTCGCCGCACGCGGCGCGCCCGATCAGCCGCTCGAGCGGGCCAACGAACTCAAGGCGTTGCTGGCCGAGCGGATCGCGGCGCTCAAGCCGCGCGACGGCGGCGACTTCGGCACCACCGAGGAATGGCGGCACTACAACTCGCTGTACTTCCCGTACGTCGTCGGCGTGCGCGCCTACGCGCAGAACGCGACCGCGGCGGGCCTGGACCCGGTCGCGCGGCAGGCCTGGCAGTGGTTCGTCACCGAGGTGCCGCAACGCTCGCTGCACAACTGGCAGAACGCCGCCGCCAAGGTGATCGCGGCGGATCTGCGCGGGCGCGTCGCGCCTGCCGCCGGGCGCTGACCCGCCGCCTCGACAATCCCGCGAGTCCTGCGCTGACCTGCGCTTGGCAGTGATTGGCAGCGTCTGGCGTCGATCTGGCAGTGGCTTGTGAGCAACCTCTGAGGTGTTCGACACGAAGCCTCGACACCGAGGAGCACCGAGGAGCCCTGAGGAGCCCGCCATGACCGCGATCACCACCCGGCCACTGTCCGATTCGACCGATTCCCTGTTGCGGTTCGCGTTGCGCGCCGACGCCACGGTGTGCGCGGGCGTCGGGTTGTTCACCGCGATGCTCGCCGACCCGCTGGCCCGCGTCGCCGGGCTGTCGGCGACGGCCGGATGGGTGATCGGCGCCGCGCTGGTGGGTTACGGAGCGTTGCTGTACGTGCTCGCCGCCCTGCCCGCCATCCGCAAGGTCGGCGTCGCCGTCGCGACCGGCAACACGGTGTTCGCCGCCGCGTCCGTGACGGCCGTCCTCGCCGGGTGGCTGCCACTGACCGGCGCGGGAACCGAACTGCTGCTCGGCTTCGTCGCCGCCACCGCCGCGCTGGCGTGGCTGCAGTACCGCGGAGTGCGCCGTCTGGCGTGACTCCCTGTCCCACCCCAGATGTCACCAAGAAAACACCAGATAAGGAGAAACGAATGACCGCCATCACCAAGACCGCAGGCACCGTCAGGACCTCCGATGCACTGCTGCGGTTGGCCATGCGCACCGACGCCGTGCTCGTCGGCATCAGCGGCATCGCCCTGCTCGCCGCGCCACGCTGGTTCTCGGAGTTGACCGGACTGCCGGTCGCCGTCGAATACGGGATCGGGATCTTCTCGGTCGCCTACGGCATCGCGGTGCTCGCCCTCGCCGGGATCGAGCGTGTGCGGCCCGCGGGCATCGGCACATCGGTCGCCAATGCGGTGTGCACCGTGATCGCCGTGGTCGCGGCCGTGACGATGTCGCTGACCGCCGCGGGCGTCGTCATCCTCATCGGCACGGGGCTGTACACCGCCGTGATGGCCGAGTGGCAGTTCGTCGGCGCGCGCCGTATCGCCGCCTGAACCAGCCCCGCCTGAATCGGGTAATCGGTTACGCGATCCGCCGGGCACGAACGGATCCACACTGAAGATCAACCGGGTCTGACGGTCGAGGAGGTCGCCGTGTCCACTTCAGCTGAGACGCAGGACAACCAGCAGGTGGACACGTGCGACCTCTGCGTCGTCGGCGCGGGCATCGCCGGCCTCAACGCGCTGTTCGTCGCGAGCCGCTACCTGCGCCGCGACCAGAAGATCATCCTGCTCGACCGCCGGGACCGGGTCGGCGGAATGTGGGTCGACACCTATGAATACGTGCGGTTGCACCAACCGCATCCGATGTTCACGGCAGGCAACATCGAGTGGACGCTGGGACGTGAGCCGTCATATCTGCCCACGAAGACCGAGGTGCTCGACCACTTCCGGCACTGCCTCGACGTGATCGGAGAACAGGTCACCGTCGACGCGCGATTCGGCTGGGAGTTCCTGTCGGACAAGGAGTTCGGCAGCGGGTCCGGGGCGGGTGTGCGGATCACCTGCCGTGCGCCCGACGGCACGGAACGCATCATCGAGGCGCCCCGGCTGATCAAGGCATACGGCGTGCGGTTCAGACTCAACGCGCCCCTGAAGTTGTCGAGCACGCGGGTCCGGTCGGTGTCGCCGGACACCTGTGACGTGCGGCGCGGCGACATCCGAGACAGCGATGCCCCGGTGTGGATCATCGGCGGTGGCAAGACCGGGATGGACACCGCGCACACACTGATCAACGCGCAAACGGGCCGCGAGGTGAATCTGGTGGCCGGGTCGGGAACGTACTTCAGCTGCCGGGACAAACTCTTCCCGACGGGAATCCGGCGCTGGGGTGGCGGCCGGTCGATCAACGCGATGGCCGAGGAGATGTGCAGTCGCTTCGACGGAACCAACGAGGGAGAGGTCGCCGACTGGTTCCGTCGCGAATTCGGTGTCTGGTTGACACCACAAACCGGCAACTTCCTGTTCGGGGTGCTCTCGGAGGCCGAGAACGCGACCATCGCGGGCGGTCTTCGTGAGGTGCTGATGGATCACCTCGTCGACGTCGTCGACCGTGACGGCAGCACCGAGATGGTGCTGCGCAGCGGTGCGAGGAGACAGGTCGAGGACGACAGCTGGATCGTCAACTGCACCGGTTACCTGCTCAAGGGGGATCACCCGTACGAGCCGTACCTATCGGCCGGAGGATCGGTCCTGTCGATCCAACCACGATCGGCCGCACTGCATCTGACGTCGTACTCGGCGTACTTCCTGACACATCTGTTCCTGAGGGACAAGCTCGGCGACCTACCGTTGTACGAGGCCGATCTGGTCGAGCTCTGGCAGAAACACCGGGCCGTGGCGCCGTATGCGCTGTTCACCCTCGTGCAGTACAACCTCGGCCTGATCGCGGATACCGTGCCGGGCAAGGTGTTCCGCGAATGCGGATTGGACTTCGCGCGCTGGCATCCGTGGTACCGGCGCACCGCCGCGGGGCTGCACTTCATGCGCACCCATCGCCGCCAGAGCGAGCACCTGCGACGGTCGCTGGACACCGTGCGCGAGCGTTTCGGTGTGCGGTGCGGACCGCTGATCGAAGGGGAGGCTAGAGCTTCCGCAGTCGCAGCCGATTGATCGAGTGGTCGGCGTCCTTGCGCAGCACGAGCGTCGCACGGGGCCGGGTCGGCAGGATGTTCTCGATCAGGTTGGGCCGGTTGATCGAATGCCAGATGTCGCGCGCGGCGAACACGGCCTGCTCGTCGGTCAGCGTCGAATAGCTGTGGAAGTGCGATGCCGGATCGGCGAACGCCGTCGACCGCATGGTGAGGAACCGTGAGATGTACCACTGTTCGATGTCCTCGATGCGCGCGTCGACGTACACCGAGAAGTCGAACAGGTCGCTCACCATGAGCGCCGGCCCGGTCTGCAGGACGTTGAGCCCCTCGAGGATCAGGATGTCGGGGTGACGCACGATCTGGTACTCGCCCGGCACGATGTCGTAGAGCAGGTGTGAGTACACCGGCGCCGCGGCCTCGTCGGCGCCGGACTTGACCGCGGTGACGAATCGCATGAGCGCCCTGCGGTTGTAGCTCTCCGGGAAACCCTTGCGGTGCATGAGGTTGCGCCGCGCGAGTTCGGCATTGGGGTACAGGAACCCGTCGGTGGTGACCAGATCCACCCGGGGGTGGTGTTCCCAGCGCGCCAGCAGCGCCTGCAGCACGCGCGCCGTGGTCGACTTGCCGACCGCGACGCTGCCCGCGACGCCGATGATGAAGGGCACCGGGCGATCCGGGTTCTGCTGGGGCTCGCCGAGGAACTCGGCGGTGGTGGCGAACAACCGCTGCCGCGCCGCCACCTGTAGGTGGATCAACCGGGCGAGCGGCAGGTATACCTCCTCGACCTCCAGCAGGTCGAGTTTCTCGCCCATACCGCGCAGGCGTACGAGTTCGTCTTCGGACAGCTTGAGCGGCGTCGACATGCGCAGGGAACGCCATTGACTTCGGTCGAACTCCACATAGGGGCTCGGCTCGCTGGGCCGCGGCATTCGGTCAGTCTTGCATTTACGGTTGAGGGCATGGGTAACGGGATGGGCTTTTCCACGGGCACCGGCGGCGACGCGGGGGCAGGCACCGGCTCGGACGCGGCCGCTGTCATCCGCGAGTATCTGCTGCTCGGGCTGCGCTTCGACCGTATCGAGGAGGGTTACGTCGATTCCTTCACCGGCGACGCGGCTCTGCGTCGCGTCGTCGAGAACGAACCGGCACCGGACCCGGCGGACCTCGCGCGCCAGGCCGACCGCCTGCTCACACAGATCCCCGACGACCTCGAGCCCGACCGCGCGGCGTACGTCGCGTCGCACCTGCGCGCGCTGAGCTTCGCGGGCCGCAAGTTCGCGGGTGAGGACGTGGGATTCGTCGACGAGGTCGAGGCCTATTTCGACGTGCGCATCACCAAGGGCGATCCCGAGCGCTACCGCGAGGCCCACGCACGTCTCGACGAGGCGCTCGGCGGCACCGGGCCGCTGGCCGAGCGGATCCAGGCGCACCGCAGCGCCGAGGAGATCCCGCCGGAGCGGCTCGAGGAGTGCATCCACGCGTTCTCGTCGGCCCTGCGCGACCGCGTGCGCGCCGAGTATCCGCTGCCCGAGACCGAGGTGATCAACTACGAGGTGGTCACCGACAAGCCATGGTCGGGGTTCAACTACTACCTGGGTGACTACAAGTCGACGGTCGCCGTCAACGCCGACCTCAAGCAGCAGATGGCGAACCTGCCCCGGTTGGTCGCCCACGAGTCCTACCCGGGCCACCACACCGAGCACTGCCGCAAGGAACTCGGGCTGGTGGAGGGCAGAAACCAGCTCGAACAGACGATCTTCCTGGTCAACACCCCGCAGTGCCTGATGGCCGAGGGCCTGGCCGACCTCGCGCTGTACGCGGCGATCGGGCCCGGCTGGGGTACGTGGGCGCAGGAGATCTACGCCGATCTGGACCTGCGGTTCGAGGGGGAGCGGGCCGAGAAGATCTCCGAGGCGATGACCGGGCTGGCCGATGTGCGGCAGGACGCCGCGATCATGCTGCACGACGAGCACCGCGACGTCGACGACGTCGTCGCGTACCTGCGGCGCTGGCTGCTGGTCAACGACGAGCGGGCCCGCCAGATGCTGCGGTTTTTGTCCTCGCCGCTGTGGCGGGCCTACACGAGCACCTACATCGAGGGTTACCGGTTGCTCAAGGACTGGCTCGACGCGCGCCCGGCCGAGGTGGGTCTCACCGAGCGGTTCGGCCGGTTGCTCGACGAGCCGCTGATCCCGTCGACGCTGCGGGCCGAGTTGGCGGCCTGAACCTCGCTCGAACCTCGAGGTAGAAGCGCCGCCCCTCGGGGATAGGCTTGTGCCCATGGCTGCAGACCCGTCGTCCAACTCCTCTTCGGTGCCCGCCGCTAACGGGGCCGACTATGCCGATACGGCCAGCGCCGCCTACCAGGCCGCGCTGCAGGTCATCGAATCCGTGGAGCCCCGGGTCGCCGCGGCCACACGCAAAGAACTTGCCGACCAACGCGATTCGCTGAAGCTCATCGCCAGCGAGAACTACGCGTCGCCCGCGGTGCTGCTGACCATGGGCACGTGGTTCTCCGACAAGTACGCCGAGGGCACCATCGGGCACCGCTTCTACGCCGGCTGCCAGAACGTCGACACCGTCGAGAGCGTCGCGGCCGAGCACGCACGTGAACTGTTCGGCGCCCCCTACGCGTACGTGCAGCCGCACTCGGGCATCGACGCCAACCTGGTCGCGTTCTGGGCGATCCTGGCCACGCGTGTCGAGGCCCCCGAGCTCGCCAACTTCGGCGCCAAGCACATCAACGACCTGTCCGAGGCCGACTGGGAGACGCTGCGCAACAAGCTGGGCAACCAGCGTCTGCTCGGGATGTCGCTGGACGCGGGCGGGCACCTCACGCACGGCTTCCGGCCCAACATCTCCGGCAAGATGTTCCACCAGCGCAGCTACGGCACCAACCCGGAGACCGGGTTCCTCGACTACGACGCGGTCGCCGCGGCCGCGCGCGAGTTCAAGCCGCTGGTGCTGGTGGCCGGCTACTCGGCCTACCCGCGGCGCGTGAACTTCGCCAAGATGCGCGAGATCGCCGACGAGGTCGGCGCGACGCTGATGGTCGACATGGCCCACTTCGCGGGTCTGGTGGCGGGCAAGGTGTTCACCGGTGACGAGGATCCGGTGCCGCACGCGCACGTCACCACCACGACCACGCACAAGTCGCTGCGCGGCCCGCGCGGCGGCATGGTGCTCGCGACCGAGGAGTACGCACCCGCGGTCGACAAGGGCTGCCCGATGGTGCTCGGCGGACCGCTGAGCCACGTCATGGCCGCCAAGGCCGTGGCGCTGGCCGAGGCGCGCCAGCCCGCGTTCCAGCAGTACGCGCAGCAGGTCGCCGACAACGCGCAGGCCCTGGCCGACGGTTTCGTCAAGCGCGACGCCGGCCTGGTGACCGGCGGCACCGACAACCACATCGTGCTGCTCGACGTGACGTCGTTCGGCCTCACCGGCCGGCAGGCCGAGTCGGCGCTGCTCGACGCGGGCATCGTCACCAACCGCAACTCGATCCCCGCGGACCCCAACGGCGCCTGGTACACCAGCGGCGTCCGCCTCGGTACGCCCGCGCTCACCAGCCGTGGATTCGGTGCCGACGATTTCGACCGCGTCGCCGAACTGATCGTCGAGGTGCTCGCCAACACGCAGCCCGAGGGGACGTCGAAGGCCAAGTACAAGCTGGCCGACGGCACCGCCGAGCGCGTGCACGCGGCGTCGTCGGAGCTGCTCTCGGCAAACCCGCTGTACCCGGGTCTGACGCTCTGAGCTGCGCACAACGCATCACGCGGGGACACGCCGGACCCGATTTCGAGAAACGTGTGAACTCGGGTTACAGTTACTTTCATGGCACAGAAACCTGTCCCTAATGCGCTGACTCTCGAGCTCGAGCCCGTCGTGGCCGGCGAGATGCGCCGTCACCTCGACTCCGAGGACCTCTGGTACGCGCACGACTACGTGCCGTTCGACCAGGGCGAGAACTTCGCCTTCCTCGGCGGCACGGACTGGGATCCGTCGCAGGTGACGCTGCCCAAGAGCATCACCGACGCCTTGGAGATCCTCCTGATCACCAAGGACAACCTCGCCGGCTACCACCGCGAGCTCGTCGAGCACTTCATCCTCGAAGAACAGTGGGGCCGCTTCCTCGGCCGCTGGACCGCTGAGGAGCACCTGCACGCCGTCGCGCTGCGCAACTACCTGGTGGTGACCCGCGAGATCGATCCGGCCGCCAACGAGGACGTGCGCGTCGAGCACGTCATGAAGGGCTACCGCGCCGACCGCTTCAGCCAGATCGAGACGCTGGTGTTCATGGCGTTCTTCGAGCGCTCGCACGCCGTGTTCTGCCGCAACCTGCAGGCGCAGATCACCGAGCCGGTCCTGGCGAGCCTGATGGGCCGCATCGCGACCGACGAGGAGCGTCACGAGGAGTTCTTCTCCAACCTCGTCAGCTACGTGCTGGACAAGCACCGCGACGAGACCGTCGAGGCCATCGCGGCCCGCGCGGCGGGCCTCGACGTGATCGGCGCCGACATCGCGCCGTACCAGGACAAGGTCGCCAACGTCGCCGAGGCGGGCATCTTCGACAAGGCCGCGCTGCAGAAGGTGATCTCCGACCGCATCACGGCATGGGGCCTGGCCGGCGAGGCTTCGCTGAAGGACTTCGTCCAGGCCTGAGTGCGGGTTCGTGGCGCTGGTGGTCACACCCGTCACCTCAGTCACGGCAGTAACCGGGACGTCGCTGGGGCGCGCGGAAAGTTCATCCGCGCGTAACGCGTAAGCCGTCCAACACGCGGCGCGGCAGCAAGCAACGGTGCGGTAGCGGTAGTAGCGTCGAAGTCGATGGCTAGCGACCTGCTCTGCTGTCCGGGCGGTACCGATCGTTTCGATCACGAAAGGACCGGCCCCGGTCCTGCCGCAGTGTCCACCGAGCAATTCGTGTGGGGCCGCATGAAGAGCGCCGTTCCCCTAGGAGCGCCACGTGACTGAGCAAGCTGTCCGTACCTATGTGCTCGACACCTCGGTGTTGCTGTCAGATCCCTGGGCATGCACCCGGTTCGCCGAGCACGAGGTGGTGGTCCCGCTGGTCGTCATCAGTGAGTTGGAGGCCAAACGGCACCATCACGAACTCGGCTGGTTCGCGCGGCAGGCCTTGCGGATGTTCGACGACATGCGACTCGAACACGGCCGCCTGGATCAACCGGTCCCGGTCGGAACACAGGGCGGCACACTGCACGTCGAGCTGAACCACAGCGACCCGTCGGTGCTGCCCGCCGGGTTCCGCAACGACAGCAACGACGCCAGGATCCTCACGGTCGCGGCCAATCTCGCCGCCGAGGGCAAGCACGTCACGTTGGTGAGCAAGGACATCCCGCTGCGCGTCAAGGCCGGTGCGGTGGGCCTGGCGGCCGACGAGTACCACGCACAGGACGTCGTGGTGTCCGGGTGGACGGGCATGACCGAGATGGACGTCGCAGGCGAGGACATCGACACGCTGTTCGCCGACGGTGAGATCGACCTGGCCGAGGCGCGGGATCTGCCGTGCCACACCGGCATTCGGTTGCTCGGTGGCACCTCGCACGCGCTGGGACGGGTGAACGCGGCCAAGAAGGTGCAGCTGGTCCGTGGTGATCGCGAAGTGTTCGGCCTCCGGGGAAGGTCAGCCGAACAGCGCGTCGCCCTCGACCTGCTGCTCGACGAGTCCGTCGGCATCGTGTCACTCGGCGGCAAGGCCGGCACCGGCAAGTCGGCGCTCGCGCTGTGCGCGGGCCTGGAGGCCGTGCTGGAGCGCCGCACGCAGCGCAAGGTCGTGGTGTTCCGCCCGCTGTATGCCGTGGGCGGTCAGGATCTCGGCTACCTGCCCGGTAGCGAGAGCGAGAAGATGGGCCCGTGGGCGCAGGCGGTGTTCGACACCCTCGAAGGGCTCGCGAGCCCCGCGGTGCTCGACGAGGTGCTCTCCCGCGGCATGCTCGAAGTGCTGCCCCTGACCCACATCCGGGGCCGCTCACTGCACGACTCGTTCGTGATCGTCGACGAGGCGCAGTCGCTCGAACGCAACGTGCTGCTGACGGTGCTGTCCCGGCTGGGTGCCGGGTCCCGCGTGGTGCTCACCCACGACGTCGCCCAGCGCGACAACCTGCGGGTGGGACGCCATGACGGCGTGGCCGCGGTGATCGAGAAGCTCAAGGGGCACCCGCTGTTCGCCCACGTGACGTTGCAGCGCAGCGAACGCTCGCCGATCGCCGCGCTGGTCACCGAGATGCTCGAGGAGATCAGCCCCGGCGCCCTGCCCTGATGCGCGGCGCAGGCGGGGGTGGCGCGAACAACGGTGTGTGACACCGTGAGACCGGCGTCGCATCCAGGTGAGGACCAAAGACCCTAACCGTTGGGCCCTCGCGCGACGAGGCTGGAAGCATGTCCGACACCAGGCTCGACGTTGCCACCCTCGCCAACGCCGTGCAGCTCGCGGCGCGTGCCCCGTCGCTGCACAACACGCAGCCGTGGCGCCTGATCGCCGAGGACGGCGAGCTGAAGCTGTTCCTCGACCCCAGCCGGGTGGTGCGCTCGACGGACCGCTCGTCGCGCGAGGCCGTGATGAGCTGCGGCGTGCTGCTCGACCACCTGCGCGTCGCGCTCGCGGCGGCGGGCTGGGACACCGAGGTGCAGCGGTTCCCGAACCCGAACGACCGGGATCACCTGGCGACGTTGAGTTTCCGGCCGCTGCAGTTCGTCACCGAAGGACACCGCAAGCGCGCCGACGCCATCCTCGCGCGGCGCACCGACCGGCTGCCGATGTCGGCCTACGTCGACTGGGACGCGTTCGAGACGTTGCTGCGTGCGCGCCTCGGCGACGGGCCGGTACACATGGACACCCTCGGTGAGGACGTGCGCGAGGAGGTGGCCGAGGCCGCCGCGCTGACCGAGTCGCTGCGGCTCTACGACGCCGCCTACCATTCCGAACTCGCCTGGTGGACAACACCGTTCGCGACCGAAGACGGAATTCCGCAGACGGCGCTGATCTCCGCGGAGGAAAGCGAACGCGTCGCGGTGTCCCGCGACTTCCCGGTCGCCCCGCACAGCAGCAGGCGACCGGCGCTCAACAACGATGCCGCGACCATCGTGGTGCTCTCGACCGACGGCTACAGCCGCGAGGACGCCCTCGATGCCGGTGAGGGCCTGTCGAAGGTACTGCTGGAATGCACCATGTCAGGCCTTGCGACGTGCCCGGTGACGCACGTGACCGAACTGCACACCAGCCGCGACATCATCGGCAGGCTCATCGTGCGCGACGCCTGCCCCCAGGTTCTCGTCCGCATCGGCCTGGCCCCCGCACTCGACGAGGTGCCGCCGCCCACCCCGCGTCGCCCCGTCGACGCATTTCTCGAAGTTCGCCCGAGGAGTTGACATGTCGATCGCACGCCCCGTGATCGTCGGAATCGACGGATCGCAACCCGCCGTGGACGCCGCCATCTGGGCGGTCAAGGAGGCGCTGAGCCGCGGTGTCCCGCTGCGCCTGATCTATGCCGTCCACCCCGACGACAACGGCGCCGACCACGAGAACTCGGCACGCGCGCTGGCCACCGCCGAAGTCGCGATCCGGCAGGCCTGCGTCGCGGTGGAGTCCACCGAGCAGCCCGTCCAGATCGAGCTGGAAGTGGTGCAGGACAAGCCGATCGAGGCGCTGATCGCCGCATCACAGAACACCCCGCTGCTGTGCGTGGGGGCCAGCGGTCTCACACAGGCCGGTCGCGGCGGCATCGGTTCGGTGGCGAGCGCGGTCCTGAGATCCGCGCAGTGCCCCGTGGCCGTGGTCGCGACGCCGGGCAAGGGCAGGCGCATCCTGGTCGAGTTCGACGGCAGGCCCTCGGCGAGCACCGCGCTGCAGACCGGTGTCGACGAGGCCCGCCTGCGTGACGCACCGCTTTCGGTGATGACGACGTGGCAGCACCGCCATCGCGAACTGTACGAGGAGAAGGTCGCCGAGGAGCGCAACCGGCTGGCCCAGTCCCAGCTCGACCGGCGCATGACCCGCTACCGCAAGCGGTATCCCGAACTCGATCTCGAGCTCATCACCGACCACGGCAACACGGCCGACTACGTCGCGGCGAACCCGCAGACCGTGCAACTCATCGTCGTCGGCGCGGAACGTTTCAACCGGGCCGGGGACGTCACGGACCCCGCGGCTCTGGGTGCGCTCGTCGACGCCGGGTGCTCACTGCTCACTTGCGATCGGCAGCAGCGCTTGTGAGACTCGGGAGATGATCAGGGTTTTTCTGGTCGACGACCACGAGGTGGTGCGCCGCGGGCTCATCGACCTGCTGAGCGCCGATCCCGAACTGGACGTCATCGGCGAGGCCGATTCGGTGTCGCAGGCGCTCGCGCGCATCCCCGCGGCGCAGCCGGATGTCGCGGTGCTCGACGTGCGGCTGCCCGACGGCAACGGCATCGAGCTGTGCCGGGACCTGTTGTCGCACATGCCGAATCTGCGCTGCCTGATGCTCACGTCGTTCACCTCCGACGAGGCGATGCTCGACGCGATCCTCGCCGGCGCGAGCGGATACGTGGTCAAGGACATCAAGGGCATGGAACTCGCGCAGGCCATCAAGGACGTCGGCGCGGGCAAGTCCCTGCTGGACAACCGCGCGGCCACCGCGCTGATGTCCAAACTGCGCGGCGACGCCGAACGCTCCGATCCGCTCTCGGGCCTCACCCAGCAGGAGCGTGTGCTGCTCGACCTGCTGGGGGAGGGCCTGACCAACAAACAGATCGCGGCGCGCATGTTCCTGGCCGAGAAGACCGTCAAGAACTACGTGTCGAGGCTCCTGGCGAAGCTCGGCATGGAGCGTCGCACGCAGGCCGCGGTGTTCGCGTCCAAACTGGACCGGCGCAACTAGGGCCTTTGGTCCCTTCGGATCGGGGACTTCGCCCGTAGAGACCCGGGCCCGTCGAGCCATAGCGTCAGATCCATGAGCGATCAGATCACCACGACGGCCGGTGACGCGGTCACGATCCTGTCGGCGACCGAGTGCTGGGACCTGTTGAAGAGCGTCGCGCTCGGACGCATCGTCACCACGGTGGACAACACGTCGCACATCTTCCCGATCAACTTCGTGGTGCAGAACCGCACCGTGCTGTTCCGCACCGCGGAGGGCACCAAGCTGGTCAGCGCGGCCATCAACAACAACGTGCTGTTCGAGGCGGACGACCACGACGTCGAACAGGGGTGGAGCGTCATCGTCCGGGGCGTCGCCAGGACCGTGCGCGACGAGGCCGACCTCGCCGAGGCGCAGCGGGCCGAGTTGCTGCCGTGGACCGCCACCGCCAAGACGCACTGGGTCCGGGTGCTGCCCACGCAGATCACCGGGCGGCGCTTTCGCTTCGGCCCCGAGCCCACCGCCGACGCCTCATGACCGCACCCGAACAGCTCTCCGTGCTCGACGCGGGGTTCCTCGAAGCCGAGGACTCCGACCCCAACGTCAGCCTCGCGATCGGCGCCGTCGCGGTCATGGCCGGACCCATGCCCGACTTCGAAACGCTGAAAGCCACTCTGGCCGAACGGATCCTGTCGGTGCCGCGGCTGAGGCAGGTACTCCACACCCGGCCGCTCGACCTCGGTGCACCGGAGTGGGTCGACGACCCGCACCTCGACATCACGCGCCACATCCGGCGCGCGGCGCTGCCGCGGCCCGGTGACGACGCGGCGCTTCACGACTGGGTCGCCGAGGTCATGGAACGGCGCCTGGACCGCGACCACCCACTGTGGCAGTGCTGGGTGGCCGACGGGCTGCCCGCCAACCGCTGGGCGATCCTGATCAAGATCCACCACTGCGTCGCCGACGGTGTCGCGGCCGCGCACCTGCTCACCAGGCTGTGTGACGACAGTCCGGAGCCTTCCGTGCCACACGCCCCGCCGCCGGCGCCGCGGCAGGCGCCGTTCTCGCTCAACCCCGTCGACTGGGTGACCGGCGCGTGGCGTACCGCGATGGACGTCACCGGTATCGCGGGCAAGGTTCTGCACGGCGCGGGAGAGATCGTGAGCGGCCTGCTGACCCCCGCATTGTCGTCGCTGACCGGTCCGGTCACCGCGCGGCGCCGGTTCGCCGCGGCCGAGGTGTCGCTGGCCGACGTGGCGCGGGTGTGCGAACGGTTCGACGTCACGGTCAACGACGTGGCACTGGCCGCGATCACCGCCAGTTTCCGCTCGATGCTCATCGCACGCGGCGTCGCGCCCGGACCCAACGCGCTGCCCACCCTGGTGCCGGTGTCGGTGCGGCCGCCGGCCGGCGTAGGAAACGACGGGGCCAACCAGGTGTCGGTGATGCTGCCGAACCTGCCCGTCGACCAGGCCGACCCCGTGGCGCAACTGCAGGCCGTGCACACACGGCTGAGCAAGGCCAAGGCGAGCGGACAGCGCCAGGCAGGCAGCGCGCTGGTCACGATGGCCGCCGCGGTGCCGTTCCCGCTGACCGCCTGGGCCGTGCGTGCCCTGACGCGGCTGCCGCAGCGTGGCGTGGCGATGCTGGCCACCAATGTGCCCGGGCCGCGGCGCCGCGTCACGATCCTGGGGCGAGAGGTCATCCGGCTGCTGCCGGTGCCGCCGATCGCCATGCGGATGCGCACCGCGGTGGCAATCCTGAGCTACGCCGACCATCTCGCGTTCGGCATCATCTCCGACTACGACGCCGAGATCGACGTCGACGCGGTGGCGGCCGGGATCGAACAGGCCGTCGCGCGACTGGCCCAGATCGCCGTGGCGCACATCCGCAGCACACCGCTGGGCACCCTCGAGCTGGTGCCCGGCGAGCTGGCGTAGTCCCGTGTTGCGCCGGGATCCGACGAAGGTGTGGAAGCTTTGGTGTCCCGCCGCCGGAAATGCCAGCATGGGGGGCGTGAACGGCCACCACCCGCGACGCGACGACGACCAGCGCACGCCGTTGCGCGACACGCTGTCGCAACTGCGGCTGCGGGAGCTCCTCAGCGAGGTCCAAGACCGTGTGGAGCAGATCGTCGAAGGCCGCGACCGGCTCGACGGCCTGGTCGAGGCCATGCTCGTGGTGACCTCGGGTCTGGAACTCGACGTGACGCTGCGGACCATCGTGCACACCGCGATCGAACTGGTCGACGCGCGCTACGGCGCGCTGGGCGTGCGCGGCGAGGACCATCATCTGATCGAGTTCATCTACGAGGGCATCACACCCGAGGTGCGCGAGGAGATCGGCCCGCTGCCTGAGGGCCGCGGCGTGCTCGGTGTTCTGATCGACGATCCGAAACCCATTCGGCTGGATGACATCCGGCTGCACCCGGCTTCGGTCGGGTTCCCGCCGAACCATCCGCCGATGCGCACGTTCCTCGGCGTTCCGGTGCGCACCAGGGACAAGGTGTTCGGCAACCTGTATTTGACCGAGAAGACCAACGGGCAACCGTTCAGCGAGGACGATGAGGTGCTGGTGCAGGCGCTGGCCGCGGCCGCGGGCATCGCCGTCGACAACGCACGTCTCTACGAGGAATCCCAGGCGCGCCAGGCCTGGATCGCCGCGACGCGCGACATCGGCACCCAACTGCTCAGCGGCACCGACCCGGCGACGGTGTTCCGCCTCGTGGCCGCCGAGGCGCTCACACTCACCGGCGCCGACGGGACCCTGGTGGCGGTGCCCGCTGATCCCGACGCCTCGGCCGCCGAGGAACTGGTGATCGTCGAGGTCGCCGGCGCCGTGCCCGCAGAGGTCGAAGCCTCCGCGATCCCCGTGCAGGACAACGCGATCGGGCAGGCATTCCGGGACCGCGCCCCGCGGCGGCTCGACGTGCTCGACGGGCCGGGGCTCGGCGGCCCGGCGCTCGTGCTGCCGCTGCGCGCCACCGACACCGTGGCAGGCGTGCTGGTGGCCGTGCAGGGTTCGGGCGCACGGCCTTTCACCGCAGAACAGTTGGAGATGATGACCGGTTTCGCCGATCAGGCCGCGGTGGCGTGGCAGCTGGCAAGTTCGCAGCGGCGCATGTCCGAACTGGAGATCCTGGCCGACCGTGACCGCATCGCACGCGATCTGCACGATCACGTGATCCAGCGTCTGTTCGCCGTGGGTCTGTCGCTGCAGGGCACGATCCCGCGCGCACGTTCGGCCGAGGTGCAGCAGCGGATCGCCGATTGCGTCGACGATCTGCAGGCCGTCATCTCCGAGATCCGCACGGCCATCTTCGATCTGCACCACACCGCACCCGGCGGAACGCGGCTGCGGCAACGCCTCGACGAGGCCATCGCCCAGTTCTCCGGCGCGGGCCTGCACACCACGAGTCAGTTCGTCGGGCCGCTGTCGGTGGTCGACGCCGAGCTGGCCGACCACGCCGAGGCCGTGCTGCGGGAGGCCGTCAGCAACGTCGTGAGGCATTCGGGCGCAAGCGAACTCACGGTGCGCGTCAAGGTCGAGGACGATCTGTCCATCGAGGTCACCGACGACGGTGAGGGCATCAGCGGACCGATCACCGAGAGCGGGCTGTCGAACCTGCGTCAGCGCGCGGACCAATGCGGCGGCGAGCTGAGAATCACCGACCGCCCGGGCGGCGGCACGATCCTGCGCTGGACCGCGCCGCTACCCGACTGAAGTCGCGAGAGGAAGGTGACCCCTACTCGCCGTCCTTGACCCGCGCCATGGCGAGCACGTCGAGACGACGGTCGAGTTCCTCGAGGCTCAGCTTGTCGCCGATGAGGCCACGGTCGATCACGGTCTGGCGGATGGTCTTCTTCTCCGCGAGAGCCTGCTTGGCGACCTTGGCGGCCTCTTCGTAACCGATCGCCGAGTTCAGCGGCGTCACGATCGACGGCGAGGACTCGGCGAGCTCCCGCAGGCGCTCCTCGTTGGCCACCAGGCCGTCGATGCAGCGCTCGGCGAACAGCCGGGACACGTTGGACAGCAACGTGAACGACTCGAGCAGGTTGCGCGCCATCATCGGGATGTACACGTTGAGCTCGAAGGCGCCCGACGCACCGCCGAACGCGATCGCCGCGTCGTTGCCGACCACCTGGCAGGCCACCTGCGTGACGGCCTCGGGCAGGACGGGGTTGACCTTGCCCGGCATGATCGAGCTGCCCGGCTGCAGGTCCGGCAGCTGGATCTCGGCCAGGCCGGTCAGCGGGCCCGAGCCCATCCAGCGGATGTCGTTGGCGATCTTGGTGAGCGACACCGCGATGGTGCGCAGCGCACCGGAGGCCTCGACCAGCCCGTCGCGCGCGGCCTGCGCCTCGAACGAATCGACGGCGGTGCGCAACTCGGCCAGGCCGGTCTCGTTGACGAGCACCTCGACGACCTTGGCGCCGAAGCCTTCCGGCGCGTTGAGGCCGGTGCCGACGGCGGTGCCGCCGATCGCGAGTTCACCGAGACGTGGCAGCGTGGCCTTGACGCGTTCGATGCCTGCCTCGATCTGGCGCGCATAGCCGCCGAACTCCTGCCCGAGCGTGACGGGCACGGCGTCCATGAGGTGCGTGCGGCCGGACTTGACGACGGTGCGCCACTGCTTGGCCTTGGCGGCCAGCGATGCGTGCAGGACCTCCAGCGCCGGGATCAGATGGCGCACAGCGGCTTCCGTGGCCGCGATGTGGGTCGCGGTGGGGAAGGTGTCGTTGGAGCTCTGCGACATGTTCACGTGGTCGTTCGGGTGCACCGTCACACCGTTGGCTGCCGCGATCGACGCGATCACCTCGTTGGTGTTCATGTTCGAGCTCGTGCCCGAGCCGGTCTGGAACACGTCGATGGGGAACTGGTCGTCGTGCTTGCCGTCGGCGATCTCACCCGCGGCGGCGATGATCGCGTCGGCCTTCTCGGGGTCCAGCAGGCCCAGGTCCTTGTTGACCTGCGCGCACGCGGCCTTCAGGAGACCGAGCGCGCGGATCTGCGTGCGCTCGAGGCCGCGGAACGAGATGGGGAAGTTCTCGACCGCGCGCTGGGTCTGCGCGCGCCACAGGGCGTCCTTGGGTACCCGGACTTCACCCATGGTGTCGTGTTCGATGCGGTATTCGACGTCGGTGTCGGCCATTGTGCTGTTGCGTCCCTTGTTTGTTGGTGTGTTACGGCAGGGGATAGGCGGCAGAGCTGTCGCCGGTGAAATTGATCGCGGAGTATTCGTTGAGCTTGGACAACCGGTGGTAGGCCTCGATCATCCGGACCGTGCCCGACTTCGAGCGCATGACGATCGACTGGGTGGTGCACCCGCCGCCGAAGAACCGCACCCCTTTGAGCAGGTCCCCGTCGGTGACGCCGGTGGCGCAGAAGAACACGTTCTCACCCGACACCAGGTCCTTGGTGGTGAGCACCCGGTCCAGGTCGTGGCCGCGGTCGATGGCCTTCTGGCGCTCCTCGTCGTCGGTGGGGGCCAGGGTCGCCTGGATCTCGCCGCCCATGCAGCGGATCGCCGCGGCGGTGATGATGCCCTCGGGCGTGCCGCCGATGCCCGCGAGCAGGTCGGTGCCCGAATCGGGGCGGCACGCCGAGATCGCACCGGCGACGTCGCCGTCGGAGATCAGCCGGATCCGTGCGCCGGCCGCGCGGACGTCGGCGATCAGCTTGGCGTGGCGCGGGCGGTCCAGGATGCAGACGGTGATGTCGGAGACCGAGGCCTTGCGCATCTTGGCGATGCGCTGGATGTTGGCCGCGATCGGCGAGGTGATGTCGATGAAGTCGGCGACGTCGGGACCCGCGGCGATCTTGTTCATGTAGAACACCGCCGACGGGTCGAACATCGCACCGCGCTCGGCGACCGCGAGAACCGAGATGGCGTTGGGCATACCCTTGCTCATCAGCGTGGTGCCGTCGATCGGGTCGACGGCGAAGTCGCACTCCGGCCCGTCGCCGTTGCCCACCTCTTCGCCGTTGTAGAGCATCGGGGCGTTGTCCTTCTCGCCCTCACCGATCACCACGACGCCGCGCATCGACACCGAGTTGACCAGCTCACGCATGGCGTCGACGGCCGCACCGTCGCCGCCTTCCTTGTCGCCGCGGCCAACCCAGCGGCCCGCGGCCATCGCTCCTGCCTCGGTTACCCGGACAAGTTCAAGGGCCAGATTTCGATCCGGTGCTTCGCCGCGCGAGGGTGTCATGGCCGTGATTCTCCCAGAACGAGGCCGGGGTTTGGGAGCTGGGATACTGGCAGGCATGACCACCCAGCCAACCCCGGCGCCGAAGCCGGAAAAGTCGAGGCTACTGCAGGACGGCCGCGACATGTTCTGGTCGATGGCTCCGCTGGTCGTGGCCTGCATCGTGCTCGCAGGCATGCTGGGGATGTGCTCTTTCCAGGGCAGCGGCCCAGGTGCGGGCCCGGCCCCGGAATACGACGCCCCGGCGGCGCTGCAGGCCGATGCCGAAGCGCTCAAGATCCCCATCCGGTTGCCCGTCCTGCCTGACGGCTGGCAGGCCAATTCCGGCGGCCGCAGCGGTATCGACGGCGGCCGCACCCTGCCCGACGGCCAGCACGTACGCGCGGTCAGCTCGCGCGTCGGCTACCTGGCCCCCAGCGGCATGTACATGAGCCTGACCCAGAGCGACGCCGACGAGTCCGCGCTCGTCGCGTCGATGAAGCCCAGCTCGTACGCCGCGGGCACGCAGGACGTCGACGGCGTGACCTGGGTGGTCTACGAGAGCGAGGACCCCGAGGCGGTGTGGACGACGCGTCTGCCGGGACCGGCGCAGATCGCGATCACAGGCGCCGGCGGTACGGATGAGTACCGTACGCTGGCCAGTGCGACGCAGAAGCAGTCGCCACTTCCCGTGCAGCGCTGACGGACGGAGCCGCGATGGCCGCTCGTAACTCGGACACCAGCGAGTACCCGGTCGCCGATCTCACCGGATGGTCCGCGGCCCCGTTCACCGCGGCAGGCCAGACCTACGACGTCTACCGCAAGGGCGAAGGCCCCGGCGTCGTGCTGATCCCCGAGCTGCCCGGTCTGCATCCCGGCGTGCTCGGGCTCGGCGACCACCTCGTCGAGGCCGGGTTCACCGTCGCCGCACCGTCGCTGTTCGGCACCCCCGAGAAGCCGCCGATGGGGCCCGGCGCCGTCCCGGTGATCGTGCAGGCCTGCGTGACACGCGAGTTCGCGGCATTCGCGACCAACGCCGACCGACCCGTCGCGCACTACCTGCGCGCGCTCGCACGCGACCTCAACGCCCGCACGCCGGGTAAGGGTGTCGGCGTCATCGGGCAGTGCTTCACGGGCGGTTTCGCGCTGGCGGCCGCGGTCGACGACAGCGTGCTGGCCCCGGTGCTGAGCCAGCCGTCCCTGCCACTTCCGTTGACGCCCAGACACAAACGCGATCCGGGGCTTTCCGAGGAAGAACTCACCATCGTCGAGAAGCGGGCCGCCGACGAGGGCCTGTGCGCGCTCGGGTTGCGGTTCAGCCAGGACTGGATGGCGCCCGGTGAGCGGTTCTCGACGCTCAAGCAGCGGCTCGGTGATGCGTTCGAGGTCATCGAGATCGACTCGCGCAAGGGCAATCCGCACGGCTTCGGGAAATCGGCGCACTCGGTGCTCACACAAGAGGTCCGCGAGGTCGACGGCCACCCGGCCTATGAGGCGCGCAAGCGCGTCGTGCAGTTCCTCACCGAGCGGCTGGCTTCTTAGCGCCCGGCTTGCTGCCGCGGGACGCGAATTTCTGCGCCCACCAGCTCGGTGACCACCAGCGGGCCCGCGGCTTGTCCGGTTCGTCGGGTTCTGTCGACGTGTCGAGTTCGACGCCCTTGTAGACCGCCAGGTAGACGCTGATCGTCGTGACGATGATGATCATCAGCACCGGTCCGATCACCAGGCCGAAGAAGCCGAACATCGCGATACCCGCGAAGACCGCCAGCAGCATCAGTGCCGCGTCCAGGCGCGCGGCCTTGGGCACCAGGATCGGCCGCAGCACGTTGTCGATGTTGGTGACCACCAGGATGTGGAACGCGACGATGAAGATGCCGCCGATGGTGTTGCCGAAGAACATCATTCCGATGCCGAACGGGATGGTGACGATGCCGCCGCCCAGCGGGATCACCGACAGCGCGGTCAACAGGATCGCGAACACGAAGAACCCGTTGTGGAATCCGGCGATGTAGATCGAGATGGCGCCGGAGATGCCCTGGGCCAGCGCGATGACGAACTGGCCCTTGACCGTGCCCTTGACCATCGCGGCGGTCTTGGCGAGGTAAAGGTCGGTGATCTCCTCGCCCAGCGGGTTGAGCTGGCGGACAAGCGTGGTCACCTTCTCGCTGTTGACCAGCAGCGAGATGAACACGTACAGGAAGATGATCGACGCGGTCAGGGCACCGGCGAGGCCGCCGAGCGCGCCCTGCAGCACCCCGAGCAGCCACTCGCCGACGCGCTGCGACACCGTGACGATCGCGTCGCGCAGCGACTCCGGGGTGACGTCGATGTCGAGGAACGGCACGCGGTCGGCCGTGGAGTTGATGAACTGAAGTGTGCGGTCACCGAGTGTGGAGAGGTCCGTGTCGGCCACCCACGCACTCACGGTGTTGACCATCTGCGACACCTGCACGATGGCCAGGAACACGATCAGCGACACCGGGATGATCACCATCAGCAGCGCCGCGAGCACCGTCAGAGTGACCGCGATGCCGGAGTTGAACCGCCGCAGAAGACGTTGGTACAGCGGCGAGAACAGGTACGCGCCCACGGCGGCCATCACGATCAGGACGAAGAACGTGCGCAGGAAGTACGCGCCGAGCAGCAGGGCCAGCACGGTCACCACCGCCAGCGCGCGCTTCTGGGTGGTGGTGAACTGGTTCTCCATCAGGCCCCTCCTCGCTGGGTGAACAGTATCGCCCGGTCGGTGCGAGCAGCGGGTGCGACAGGCTAGTGGTTTGCCGTGCGGGCCTGCGATGCGCGCTGGGCGGCGACGAACCGCACCGACAGCCGCTGCATCAGACCGGGCGCGAGACGCGCCAACAGCCACGACGCGTGAGCTCGACGCGGTTTGACCAGCAGGGCCTTGTTGCGCTCGATCGCGCCCAGGGTGTCGGCGGCCAACCGGTCCGGGTCGTACGCCGTCTTCATGCCCTGACCGCGCAGGAAGTAATCCCGTCCCACGAACCCGCCGACCGCGCCCTTGTCGAGGATCGGCGTCTCCACGGCCGCGGGGCACACCGCGAGCACACCGACGCCGTGTGCGGCGGCCTCCGAGCGCAGCGCCAGCGACAGCCCGACGACGGCGTGCTTGCTCATCACGTAGCTGGTGAGCTGACCGGCCGCGGCCAGTCCGGCCATCGACGCGGTGTTGACGATGTGGCCGTGGCCCTGGCGGATCATCTGCGGGTACGCCGCGGCGACACCGTGCACGACGCCGCGGATGTTGACGTCGATGATCGCGTTCCACTGGTCGAGCGTGAGCAGTTCGGTGTCGCCGCCCCACACGATGCCTGCGTTGTTGAACATCAGGTCCAACCGGCCGGCGCGGGCGACCACATCGTCGACGGTGGTCTGCACGGCCGCGGCGTCGGTGACGTCGAGGCGCGCCGATCGGGCGCCGAGTGCGGCGGCCGTGCGTGCGGCGGCGTCGGCGTCGACGTCGGTGCACAGCACGTCGGCACCGGCATCCACCAGCGCGCGGCACAGCGCCGCGCCGATCCCGGATCCCGCGCCGGTGACGATCGCGGTCTTGCCCGTGAACCTCATCCCTGCGCCAACCTCATCACGTGTCCGAGCACATCCGGGTAGCGGCGCAGGTGCGCGCCGCCGTTGAGGTCCAGGACCTCGCCGGTGAGCCATGACGCCTGCGGCGAGCACACGAACACCACCGCGGCCGCGATGTCCTCGGGTGTCCCGGCGCGCCCCAGCGCGGTGTTCTCGACGTACTCCTCGACCACGCCGGGGATCATGGCCGCGGGCGCGGTGAGCGGCGTGTGCACGAATCCGGGTGCGATCGCGTTGACCCGGATGCCGGCCTCACCCATCTCGAGCGCGGCGACCTGCGTGAGCATCGACAGTCCGGCCTTGGCGGCGCAGTAGGCGCTCATGCCGGCCGCCGGCTGGCGGGCATTGAGCGACGAGATCGACACCAGCACACCGCCGCGCGGCAGATGCCTGCCCGCGTGTTTGGCGACGATGAACCCGCCGGTGAGGCACACGTCGATCACCGAACGGAAGTCCTCGGCGGGCATGTCGGTGATCAGGCCGACGTTGCTGAACCCGGCGCAGTTGATCACGATGTCGATCGGTCCGGCCGTGCTGACCTCGGCGAACAGCCGCTCGACCGATTCTTCGTCGGTGACGTCGACGTGTCCGCTGGTGTGCGGTGCGCCCAGTTCTGCAGCGCAGGCCGCGGCCGCGTCGGCGTCGCGGTCGGCCACCACGATGCGGCAGCCGTCGGCGGCCAGTGCCTTGGCGCCGGCCCAGCCGATACCGGAGGCGCCTCCGATGACGATCGCGACGCGTTGACTCATGCCTCACTCCGATCCGGTCGTGGGTTGCCCCAGCGTTTCTCGACGGCGTTCCACACATCGGCGTAGCGGCCCGGATAGTTCTTGTAGGCCGACTTCGACCTGAGGAACGCGCGGATCAACGGTGCGGCCAGGCCGAGCGGGTAGCGCTTCCAGCCGGCGTTGGCGCGTGTGTCGGCGAGCAGTTGCGGCCAGCTGTGGTGCTGGAACTTGAGCACCTCCTGCGCGCGCGTGGTGTCCATCCAGTCGGTGTGGAACCACGCGTGGTCGTCGTCCGGGTTGCCGGGCCGTCCGGCCGGCAGCCCGCCCCGGATGCCCATGGCCTGGGCCGCTTCCGAGCCCACCCGGGCCTGCGTGTGCCGGTGTGTCTGCGGGTCGCCGCCGATGAGCAGCACCTCGTGGTTGGCGGTTTCCACGGGCACCGTGGTGGCCGCGGCGAAGGCCGTCGCGACGTCGCGCACGTCGACGGTCTGCAGCCGCCCGTCGGCGGGCAGGACGCTTTCGAGCGAGATCAGTTCGACGTCCATGTCCACGCTGAACGTCGAGCTCATCACGCCGCCGAGCCGCAGGATCAGCCAGTCCAGCCGCGAGGCCCGCACCAGGTTCTCGGCTTCGACCTTGTGCGCGCCGTAGATGTCGACCGGGTTGACCGGGGTGTCGGCGGTCAGCATGTCGGTGATGCGGTGCGGGTTGCGCGTGCCGTACACCGCGACGCTCGACGCGAGCACGAACCGAGGCGGGGTGGCTCGCGCCTCGGCGGCCCGCAGCAGCGACTCGGTGGCATCGACGTTGACCTTGCGGGCCAACTCGCGCCGCATGTAGCAGAACGGCGGGATGATCGCGGCGAGGTGGACGATCGCCGCGGGCGCCACGTCGGCGACGAGGGTGTCGGCGGCGGCGGCGTCGGTCAGATCGGCCCACCGCACCTCGACCGTCGGCGGCAGCCCGGTTGCTGATTTGCGGTTGGCGGGGGTGCCGACGTCGGTCGCGACGACCGGCCGACCCTGCGCGGCCAGCGTCGCGACGACGGCGGACCCCACCAGCCCGAAGGCTCCTGTGACCAAGACGGCGTCGGACATGGGCCTCCTCGCTAGAACGTGTTGCAACCCTAGCGAACCGCAGTGTGGTGTGTGTCACCGTCTCCCCGGCCGTGATGTGTGCAGTTTCGGCCAACGGTTCGCCTTCGCGCCGACAGCAACGTCTGGTTTGCCGCTGTAGTGGTGTGAAGGCCACATCGCGAATATTCGTCGAATTGCCTCGATGGCATTGATCAATGGCAGCCTTTTGCATCTGTGTGTGACCGACATCTCACGATCGGCGGTGCTACCGGCCAGTAGCCAGATGGACGTTCATCGGGGGATTTGGCAATTTGCCTGGGATTTATGCATTGTGTGGCTGTAGGAATATTCGATTACGAGCCGGTTGCTCGCGCATATGGTGTACTTCGGTTGCACGCGCTGGCAATTGGGGAGGTGCGAAATGTCAGAAGACGCATCGGCGGGGATTAACGGTGGCGAGTCGGAAGATGTTGCCGACGGCATTGCTGTGGACACCCGAGTAATCGTTTACCCGGGCACCGACAACGAACTGCACGGAGTTGTGGTCGAGGATTTCGCGGACCTCGCGGGCACGGCGGTCGAGATCGCAGGTGAGCGCATCGTGGGTCCCGCGCGCCGCTACGCGGTGAACGTCGACGACGGCGGGCTGGTGTTCGTCGACGACGACAGCATCGTCGCCGAGGCGCAGCCGGCCTGACGGCCCGACGTCCGCTCGATCACCGGAACCCGCACGTGGGTCTGGTGTTCGGCACGGGCGAGGCGCACCCTTGGAGGTGGAGGCTGATCGACATGTATGACCGAGATCTCACCCACAAGTGGTACGTCGAAATCGGGTTCTGCGAGGACGACATCCACACCCACGCATCGGCCCACGCCCGCCTGATGGACGACGGTCTGATGGCGACCACGGGGGACGCCTACCGCAACCCCAAGGACCCCAACGAGCCGAAGATCGGCGAGGAGATCGCGGCGGCCAGGGCGCTGATCGCGCTGGGAACCGAACTGCTGAACTCGGCGTCGATGCGCATCGAGGAAGGCACGCACCACCCGGTGCACCTGTACCGCTGACCCGTGGCTCTGGCGGTCTGCCTGCTGTTCGACCGGCGCTCGGATCGTGCGATCCGCGCGTTGTGGGACCGCATCGAGCAGCGGGGTGTGGCCAGCCTGCGCTCACACACCCACGGCAGGCACGTGCCGCACCTGTCGTATGCGGTGCTGCGGCAGTGGGACCAGGCCGCGATCGCTCAGGCGTTGTCCGGCAACGGGTCCGGTGCCGCGGTCGAACTGAGCTTCGACGGGGTCGGGGTGTTCCGCCGCGGACGCATATGGCTGGTGGCCGGCGTGAGCGCCGACGTCGCCCAGCGCCAGCAGCGCGTGGTCGACCTGGTCACCGCCACCGGTGCCGATCTGCACAAGCACTACCGGCCCGGTGTCTGGCTGCCGCACCGCTCCCTCGTGTTGCCGCTGCGGGTGACGCTGGACCACGCCGCGCTGGTCGACAGTTCCACCGGCACGGTGAACCCGCTGCCCGTGCTGCCCTGAACTAGGCGGGCCGGGCCTGCGCCTCCATCTGCTTGAACAGGTCGACGTAGTACGGCAGGCAGTCGACGCGAGCCTGTTCGGTGGTGAACAGCGGCCGGTAGCCGAGGTCGCGGGTCGCCTTGGCGATCGAGAAGTAGTTGTTGAGGTAAAGACGTTCCACGGCAAGCGGTTCCAGCAGCGGCTCGGGAATGCCGAACCGGAAGTGCAACCGCTGCCAACCCGACATCGCGGCGTGCACGGCGCGTCCGGGCACGCGCACGCGGGGGAGTTTGCGCCCGCATGCCTCGATCACAGGACGCGCGAACTCGAACATGTTGACCGGTTCGCCGTCGTTGATGAAGTACGCCTGCCCGGGGGCCGTGCCGTTCGGCGTGAGATGCTCTGCGGCAAGGATGAATCCGTGCACCAGGTTGTGCACGTAGGAGTTGTCCAGCAGCGTGCTCTTGCGGCCCACGAGCACCTTGACGTGCCCGGCGAGCACGCTCTCGAACACCTTGCGGAACATCGTCTGGTCGCCGCGCCCCCAGATGCCGCTGGGCCGGATCGAGCACGTCAGCATGCCGGCCACACCGTTTCGGCCCAGCACGAACTTCTCCGCGACCACCTTGGTCTCGGTGTACAGATCGTTGAAACGCTCGGTGTACGGCAGGGTTTCGTCGCCGTGCACGATGTGCTGCCCGCCCATCACCACGCTGTTGGACGCGGTGTAGACGAATCGCTTCACGCCCGCCGACTGCGCGGCGCGCACCAGGTTCTCGGTTCCGCCGACGTTCACCGCGAAACTGCGCTGCCGGTACTCCGCGGTGACCGACGCCCCGCCCATCAGGTCGATGATCGCCGCGGTGTGGAACACCGTGTCGACGCCCGCCACCGCGTTGGTGACGTTGTCGAGATCGCAGATGTCGCCCGTGGCGACCTCAAGACCCGCGTGAGCGGGCAGGGGAGACGGCACGCGGTCGAACGACCGCACGGCGTACCCGCGGTCCAGCAGTTCGGTGACCAGGTTGGCGCCGACGAAGCCGGAACCCCCGGTGACCAGGATCCGCCCGAGGTCGGTGGTGGAGTCAGCCATGCCCGCAGCATAACTGAAACACGTTCCAGTTTCGATGGTGAGCGGCGGGCACTACGCGCATTTCAGTCCTCGTCGGCCTCGCGGGCGGCGATCGCCTGCTCGACGCGCTGACGCGCTCCGGCTAAGTGCTCTTCACAGCGTTTCGCCAGCGCCTCGCCACGCTCCCAGAGCTGCAGCGAATCATCCAAGCTGAGCCCACCCTGTTCCAGCTGCTGCACCACGGCGACCAACTCGTCACGCGCGTCTTCATAGCCGAGTTCACTAATGGGCTTCATGTCGAGCTCCCTGTCTCGTCGTCCTCAGTGCCTTCGCTGCGCGCGGTGACCACGCCGTCGGAGACCCGCACCCGCAGTCGGGTGCCCGCCGGGGCGTCATCCGTCGAACGCAGCACTGTCGGCGGGCCGGTGTCGGGCACCGCCTGCACCACGGCGTACCCGCGCGCGAGCGTCGCGGCAGGCCCCAGCGCCGTCAACCGCGCCGAGAGGTGGCCGATGGTGTCGGTCTCGCCCGCGATCAGACGGGTGATGTCGCGCTGCGCCGTCGCGCGGGCGCGGTGGATCTCGTCGCCGCGCGCGGTGATCGCGGCCAGCGGTTGGGCCAGCACGGGCCTGCTGCGCAACTGGTCGAGATGGTGCTGCTCGCGGTGCACCCAGTTGCGCAGCGCGCGGGCGCTGCGCCGGTGCAGGTCGCTGATCAGGGCCTGCTCGGCCGCGGCGTCGGGCACGATCCGCTTGGCCGCGTCGGTGGGGGTGGCCGCCCGCAGGTCGGCCACCAGATCGCACACCGGGTTGTCGGGTTCGTGCCCGATCGCGCTGACGACCGGCGTGCGGCACGCCGAGATGGCGCGGCACAGCGTCTCGTCGGAGAACGGCAGCAGGTCCTCGACGCTGCCGCCGCCGCGCGCGAGCACGATCACGTCGACCTCGGGGTCGGCGTCGAGGGCCGCCAGCGCGTCCACGATCTGCGGAACCGCGTTGGGCCCCTGCACGATCGTGTTGCGGATCGCGAACCGCACCGCGGGCCAGCGGCTGGATGCGACCGTGGTGACATCGCGTTCGGCGGCCGACGCCCGCCCGGTGATGAGCCCGATGGTGTTGGGCAGGAACGGGATCGGACGTTTCAGGCGCGGATCGAACAGGCCTTCGGCGTCCAGCAGGCGGCGCAGGCGTTCGATGCGGGCCAGCAGCTCACCGATGCCGACCGCGCGGATCTCGCTGACCCGCAACGAGAATGTGCCGCGTCCGGTGTAGAAGTTGGGCTTGCCGCAGATGATCACCTGGGTGCCCTCGGTCAGCCTGACCGGGGCATTGCGCACCAGATCTCGCGGGCACGTCAGCGTCAGCGACATGTCGGCCGCCGGATCGCGCAACACCATGAACACGGTCTTGGAGTCCGGGCGGATCTTCAGTTCGGTCAGCTGCCCTTCGACCCACACCACGCCGAGCCGGTCGATCCATTTGGCCACGCGCGTCGCGACGGCGCGCACCGGCCAGGGGTTCTCCGGCGACTGACCAGGTTCGGTCACTTGGCGGACGCGCGCGTGATCCTGTTGGCCAGCAGTGTCACGAACGGGGCGCGGGCCCGGCCGGCCTCCTCATACGCCAGCAGTGCCTCAAGATCGCCGATGCTCAGCGACGTCAACCGGGCGCGCAGCTGGGCCAGCGTCAGCGAGTCGTAGTCCATCTCGGCGACGACGGCCGGCGCCTCGCCGGCCTCTGGCTCCGAGGGCTTCGGGGGCTCCGAGGACTTCGAGGACCTGGCGGCGGGTTCGCTCTCCGCGGAATCCGGGGTGCCGGTGCTGTAGAGCGCGAACCGGCCCTCGGTGCGGCGCTGACCGTTGGCCGACGACGTCGAAGCGCTGTCGCCGGCGGTGTCGTCGTCTCCGCTGTCTTCGAGGTCTTCGTCGAACGTGGCCCACTCAGGCTGCTCATCCTTGGGCGGGAACAGCTGTTCCAGCGCCTCGTCGCCCTTGATGACCAGCTCAGCGAGGTTCTGCTGGACGTGCATGACCAGGTTGGCCGCCTGGCTGGCCACGGTCATGGGGTACGTCAGGATGGTCTGAGGCAACTTGCGAGCTTCCTCCAGGGTGGTCACCGCTGCTCCCACCAGCAGCCGGACCCCATACGGTGCAGTTCCCATGGGCAACAGAGTACGGCTGGCTGTCGCCTGCTGTGGCCCCGTACCCTGGAGACATGCCGCCAACTATCAACATGGGTATTCCCGGTGCCTCGAGCTCGGTGAGTGGCGGTGGACGGTCGCAGGTGTCCGGCAAACGCGTGCTGCTGGCTGAACCCCGCGGTTACTGCGCAGGTGTGGACCGTGCCGTCGAGACCGTGGAGCGCGCGCTGGAGAAGCACGGCGCCCCGGTGTACGTCCGCCACGAGATCGTGCACAACCGGCACGTCGTGGAGACCCTGGCCAAGGCAGGCGCGATCTTTGTCGACGAGACCGACGAGGTGCCCGAGGGCGCCATCGTGGTGTTCTCCGCGCACGGCGTCGCACCGACGGTGCACCAGTCCGCCGCAGAGCGCAATCTCAAGGTCATCGACGCGACGTGTCCACTGGTCACCAAGGTGCACAACGAGGCCAAACGCTTCGCCCGCGACGACTACGACATCCTGCTCATCGGCCACGAAGGCCACGAGGAGGTCGTCGGCACCGCCGGTGAGGCGCCCGACCACGTGCAGCTGGTGGACGGCCCCGAGTCGGTGGACGCCGTGACCGTGCGCGACGAGAGCAAGGTCATCTGGCTCTCGCAGACCACGCTGAGCGTCGACGAGACCATGGAGACCGTCCGCAGGCTGCGGGAGAAGTTCCCCACGCTGCAGGATCCGCCCAGCGACGACATCTGCTACGCCACCCAGAACCGCCAGGTCGCGGTCAAGGCGATGGCGCCCGAATGTGAGCTCGTGATCGTGGTGGGTTCGCGCAACTCGTCGAACTCGGTGCGGCTGGTCGAGGTCGCCCTGGGCGCCGGCTCGGACGCCGCGTACCTCGTCGACTACGCCGACGACATCGACCCGGCCTGGCTCGACGGTGTGACCACCATCGGCGTCACCTCCGGTGCTTCGGTGCCCGAGATCCTGGTGCGCGGTGTGCTGGAGCGGTTGGCCGAACACGGCTACGACACCGTGCAGCCCGTCACGACCGCCAACGAGACGCTGGTGTTCGCCCTGCCGCGCGAGATCCGCCCGCCGCGCGGTTGAACCTCGGCCTGGAATCAGTCCCGCGAGTGACGGCCCCGCGCCGGCGGGCGCGGACGCGTGCGGTACTCCGAACGATGATCCTCGTCCTCGCCGCCGCGATAGCGCACGCGTGAGACGGGGTGATGCGTCGAGCGGCCCGGGTGACCGTTGGTCCGCGGCTCGAACGGCGGCTCCATCGGCGCGTCGAACGGATCCTCGAAAGGCCTGTAGTCATCGAAACGGCGCCTGCGCTGCGGGCGCTCATAAGGACCCAGCCGGTCGCCCGGAGGCTGCTTGCGCGGTTCGCGGGGTTCACGCGGCTGCGTGCGGACACGGCGGCGCGGTTCGGCCGGCGGCACCACGGGCGGTTCCGTACGCGCAGAGCGCGGACGACGCGGCCGTTCCGGTGCGTCGAGCGTGGGGTCCAGTTCGGGGTCGCGCGGACGACGCGCCCGCGGCGGCGCCGTCCGTTTGGTCGGGCGCCCGTTGCGTGTCGGCTCTTTGGCGTCCGCGGCAGCAGCCGCCGCCGGGCGGCGTCGCGGCGGACGTTCACCGGTGCGCTTGCGCGGCGCGGCGCCGGTCCCGGCGCGCTCTGCACGGTCCCTGCGGGTGCTTTGCCTCGCCCTCTGCCGCGACGCCGATCGATCCGTCGCGGGTTTGCGGAACAGCAGGGAAGAGAGTTTCGATGTGATCGATGCCACAACGGCATTCGGCGCCTCGTCGGAAGCCCGTTTCCGGGTCGACGGTGTCGCCGACTCGGTGTCCCCGGTGTCGCGGGACGTCAGCCCGACATACCAGCGGCCCAGCCCGATCAGCAAAACCGCCGCCGAGGTGAACAACATCAGCGGGAAGCGCTCGATCAGCGGGTATCCGCAGTTGATCGCGAGATCCTTCAGGCCGTTGATCTCGCCGCCGTGGAACAGGAAGTACGACCCGGGGACCGCGAAGAACAGGATCAGCGGCGGCTGGATGACCGCCGTGAACACCCCGCTCTGCCGCACCGCGAGCACCGCTGCGAGGCAGCCGACGACGTAGCAGAAGCCGAAGACCCCACTGAGCTCACGGCTGCCCGCACCCGCGTCGAAGGCAAACCCGATCGCGGTAGCCGTGACAGCCGCCAACACGGCACCCCACCACGGCACACCGGCGTATCTGGGGTGTACAGAGCGAAGGTCAGCCGGCACTGCCGACTCTGCGCGCTGTCCGAACACAGGTAGACCGTACCGGCTCTTGGCGGTGGTGCGCCGCCGGTGGACGCTGGCGTGCCTGTCACTCGGGCCTAGACTGTGTTCCCTGTGAGCCTGAACCTCGGAATCGTCGGTTTGCCGAACGTCGGAAAATCGACCTTGTTCAACGCCTTGACGCGGAATGACGTGCTGGCGGCCAACTATCCCTTCGCGACCATCGAGCCGAACGAGGGTGTGGTGCCGCTGCCGGACCCGCGCCTGGACAAGCTCGCCGAACTGTTCGGCTCGGAGAAGACCGTGCCCGCGCCTGTGACGTTCGTCGACATCGCGGGCATCGTGAAGGGCGCGTCCGAGGGTGCGGGCCTTGGCAACAAGTTCCTCGCCAACATCCGCGAATGTGACGCCATCTGTCAGGTGGTCCGGGTCTTCAACGACGACGACGTGGTTCACGTCGACGGGCGCGTCGACCCCAGGTCCGACATCGAGGTCATCGAGACCGAGCTGATCCTCGCCGACATGCAGACCCTCGAGAAGGCCGTGCCGCGCCTGGAGAAGGAAGCGCGCAACAACAAGGAGCGCAAACCCGTCCTTGAGGCCGCCGTCGCCGCGCAGGCCGTGTTGGACAGCGGCAAGACGCTCTTCGCGGGCGCCGCCGCGGCAGGCATCGACGTGACGCTGCTGCGCGAGCTCAACCTGATGACCACCAAACCGTTCCTGTATGTGTTCAACGCCGACGAGTCGGTGCTCACCGACGAGGCCCGCCAGGCCGAACTCCGTGAGATGGTGGCGCCCGCCGACGCGGTGTTCCTCGACGCCAAGATCGAGGCAGAACTGCTCGAGCTCGACGACGAGTCCGCGGCCGAGCTGCTGGAGTCCATCGGTCAGACCGAGCGCGGACTCGACGCGCTCGCACGCGCGGGCTTTCACACCCTCAAACTCCAGACCTACCTCACCGCGGGGCCCAAGGAGGCGCGCGCCTGGACCATCCACCAGGGCGACACCGCACCCAAGGCCGCCGGCGTGATCCACTCCGACTTCGAGAAGGGCTTCATCAAGGCCGAGGTCGTGTCGTTCGACGATCTGGTCGAGGCCGGCTCGATGGCCGCCGCGAAGGCCGCGGGCAAGGTCCGCATGGAAGGCAAGGACTACGTCATGGCCGACGGCGACGTGGTGGAGTTCCGCTTCAACGTGTAGGCCATCGCAGCCCGTGGCACTGGCACCACGCTCGGTAGGGTCCTTGTATGAGATTTGAGCTGTCGGCATTGATTGATCCGCAGCTTCTTTCACTCGTCGAGGAATCCCGTGAGTTCTACGCGGACCGACCGCCCGGTCGCGGTCCGGCCGGCGTCAGCGAGCTCCTCGCGCTCCGTGAGACGATGCCCGAACCTGCCGAGTGTTGGCCACCACCGTCGGTGGAGACGGTGAGTGCGGGTGGGCGAAGCGTGCCGGTGCGGATCCACGCCCCGATCTCGCGGCCCGCCGCGGGCGTGCTCCTGGAGATCCACTCCGGTGGGTTCTATCTGGGGTCGGCTGCCGACAGCGACGTCCGAAATCGGCGACTCGTCAACGCTTTGGGTGTTGCCGTGGTGAGTGTGGATTATCGACTCGCCCCCGAGCATCCATGGCCTGCAGCACCCGACGATTGCGAGACCGCGGCGTTGTGGCTCGTGGAGAATGCCGAACAGCGATTCGGCACCACGCGCCTGGTCATGACCGGCTTGTCCGCCGGTTCCACCCTGGTGACAACAACATTGGTGCGACTACGTGATCGCGGGATATTCGCCTTCAGCGGTGCCGTTGCCGAGTGCGGGACCTACGATCTGTCCACCCGAACTCCGGCGGGCCGCCTCATCGCTGACGAGTATTTCCTGCGCGCGTATGCGGGCCACGCCCCGGATCGCACGGCGCCGGACATCTCACCCATTTTTGCGTCGCTGGAGAAGCTTCCACCGATTCTTATGGTGGTCGGCGCGGACGACATCCTGCTCGAGGACAACTTGGCCATGGCGGCAAGGCTTGTCGCGGCCGGCGTCGAGGTCGATCTGCGGGTCTATCCCGCTTCGCCGCACGCATTCACCGGACACCCGACCTCGATGGCGCGGGCTGCTCTCGAAGCCATCGACTCGTGGATCCGCGAGCGACTGAGTGCCGAGCCGTTAACCGCGCCGAGCGTCGGCATATGGTCGTAGTTGGGGCGATTTCTGTGCATCAAGCCAACACTCGGCGATGAGTTCAGCACCCGCCGCAGGTCTGTACGACAACTTCGACCTGAGGAGGTCCGGTGGGGACGTTGAGCTACAGCACGACCATCTCGATCGACGGCTATGTCAACGACGCCGACGGGGACTTCCAGTGGTCGGCGCCCAGCGACCCGGTCTTCGACACCCATGTCGAGCGGATGGCCGCGGTGTCGACCGAGGTGCTCGGCCGCAAGACCTACGAGCTGATGCGGTACTGGGAGACCGACCATCACGACTTCTCGCCGGCCGAGGAGGAATTCGCCCGGCGCTGGCGCAAGATCCAGAAGGTGGTCGTCTCGTCGACACTCACACCCGATCACGTCGCTGCGGGACGCGATCGCCTGGTGCCACGGCTGGATCTCGACGAGTTGCGGAAGATCGTCGCCGACGCGACGGGCACGGTCGAGATCTTCGGCCCGACCACGGCCGCCCCCGCGATCCGTGCGGGCATGGTCGACGAGTTCAACTTCTTCGTCGTGCCGAAGGTGGTCGGTGGCGGCCTGCGCGCGCTGCCTGACGACGTGCGCCTCGACCTGGGGCTCGCCGAACACACGATCTTCGACGACGGCGTGGTGTACCTGCGATACGCGCCGGGCTGAGCGCCGAGCGTGGGGATGTTGCTCAAAATCGGGGTACTTTGCGCACACAAGCCAACGTTCGGCGGAGAGCCCTATGACTGACAACGACCTGACGGCCATTTATCGCGCCTACCTGGCATGCCTCAACGACCGCCGGTGGGACGACCTCGGCAAGTACGTGTCCGACGACGTCGTGCGCAACGGCGAACGGCTGGGCCTGAGCGGTTACCGCGCCATGCTGGAGGCCGACACGCACGCCACGCCGGATCTGCACTTCGACGCCGACATCGTGATCGCCGACGGGCAGACCGTCGGCTGCCGGCTCATGTTCACCTGCACGCCGCAGCACACGTTCTTGGGCCTTGAACCCAGCGGCGAACGGATCACCTTCGCCGAACACGTCTTCTACCGCTTCGAGAACCGGCGAATCGCCGAGGTCTGGTCGGTGATCGACAAGGAGGCCATCCGCGCGCAATTCCAAGAACAAGGGAGCTGACGCGGGCCGACCGAAGGCCTACTGTCGAAGGTGTGGACAGCGAGGGCAGTACACACACGCCCGACGAGCGCGACGATCAAGCCACCGGAGCCGACCAGCGGCGCGACGCCGAACTGAAGCGGCGCGAGCATTTCGCCGACGAGCGTGATCAGGTCGCCGACGAGCGCGAGCGTCTTGCCGACGAGCGCGAATCCGACGCCGACGAACGTGAGCGGCTCGCCGACGAGCGCGAGGGCACAGCTGCCGCGCGTGAACAGGAACGCCTGCGGCGACTTTCGGAGAGCGCGCAACGACGCCGTGCCTGCGAGCGGCGTCAGGAAGCCACCATCCAGCGTGAGATGGACAAGACCGAACGCATGAACCTCGACTAGACCGGCGGAAACGCCGGCTTGTCAGGGGGCTTGAGTATCGTCGCGATCCCGGCGCCGCATCCACGCGGCGGCCACTGCGATTGGGGGCCCATGAAATTCGTTTCGACACGCATCATCACCGCCGACGTCAAGCGGCTCGTCGACTTCTACGAGACCGTCACCGGGCTGTCGGCCGTGTGGGCCAACGAGTTGTTCGCCGAAATTCCCACACCCGCAGGAACACTGGCGATCGGCAGTGAGAAGACCGTGCCGCTGTTCGGGCCCGGCAGTGCCCAGCCCGCGGCAAACCACAGCGCGATCATCGAGTTCATCGTCGACGACGTCGACGCGGAGTACGAGCGGCTGCGCAAGCATCTGGTCGACGTCGTCACCGAACCGACGACGATGCCGTGGGGCAACCGCGCACTGGTCTTCCGTGATCCGGATGGGAATCTGGTCAACCTTTTCACGCCGGTCACCGAGGACGCGCGCGCCAAGTTCGGCGTCGCGTCGGCGTAGCGGCGCGCCGCGGCCGTTCGACGCAGGTCAACCGCAGATCCGTTGCACAGGCGGGGATTCGGTCATGTCCGCCGTCGGCCACGAAACTCAGCGCGGCGTGAGGCGGAAGACCGGGATGTGCCGGCCGGTATCGGCCGTTGCCTCGCGGTAGTCGCGGTATCCGGGGTAGACGCGCTCGGCGAGCGCGTACAGGCGTGTGTGCTCGTCGGGGTCGGTGACCTCCGCCGCGGTGAACGGTTCGCCGCCGAACTCGCAGTCGGGGTGTGCCTTGAGGTTGTGGTACCACTGCGGATTCTTGGTGCCGCCGAAGTTCGACGCCACCAGGATCACGTCGTCGTGGTCGTGGAAATAGGTCAGCTGCACCTCGCGTCGCTCACCGGATTTCGCGCCGGTCGTCACCAGCGGAGCATTGATGATCGGGCTCACGTTGATTCGGCCGCGGGTCAGCCGGAACAGCAGGGGACCGGTGTGACGCGCCACGTGGCGAGCGAAGAACTGGCCGACCGGTGAACGACCGAAGGCCGACGCGATCTCGTAGCCCAGGCCTCGCTTCTTGTGGGGATCCACGTAGGGCAGCGGCACCACCCGACCGTAGCGCACATGGGGATCAGGACCGAGCGTGACAGCCCATCTCGGCGAGGATGAGCCGCAGGCGTTTGAGGGAGTAGTGCAGCCTCGATTTCACGGTGCCCTCCGCGATGCCCAGGTCTTCGGCGATACGTCCGGTGGTCCAACCGAGGTAGAACGAGCGGCTGAGTACGGCACGGTGCGATTCGGGCAGTTGCGCCATGGCTTCGGCCACCAGGATCCGGTCCAACGCGGCGTTGACTTCATCGGCGCCCATACGGTCCGGCACCTCCGGAGTGTCAGGGGATGAAACTTCGTACCGAACCCGCGCTGAACGACTGCCGTCGATCACGATGTTCCGGGCGACAGTGAACAGCCATGACCTCAGCGGCAGGTCTCCATCGTTGTTCTGGAGGTGACGCCAGGCCCGCAGGAAGGTCTCCTGCACGATGTCCTCAGAGCGCGTCTGGTTGCTGGTGAGCCGGAAGGCATATCGGCGCAGGGGGTCGACGTGGTTGGCGTAGAGCTCGAGCATGCGCTCGGTGGGCTGTTCGACCGCTAACATCCGGCACCTCCGAAGACCGTTGGACTCGCTAACCAAGCCTGGTCTGTCGGGGCTCCGAATTCCTCACTGCTGGCCCCAATCCGATATACCTGTTAGCAGGTATAAGCGGCGTTTAATCTGCGACGACGGCGATTTCGTCGCCGAGCTGGTAACCGGCTGTCAGCGGTAGCTGATCGCCGCTCCAGAAGGAGCCGGGATCGAACCAGTTGTAGTGTTTTTCCGTTGTCAGCAAGCCCATTTCCTCGTAGGTGATGGCCACCGTCTCGGCGCAGTACGCGGTCTGCAGACCGACCTGCCGTTTGCTTGCCTTCTTGCGCTTGACGGATTCGCTGATCTTGCTGTGAACCAACGGGATGCCGCGTGTGAAGTCGCTGGCAACCGGCAGCCTGCCGCGCAGCCATCGCCCCGTGAGCCGCGCGGTGGTGGGGAACGGCGTGCCGTCCATCCGCGCGATCACCTTCAGCAGCGCGTTCTCCTGCTCGCGGCTGGCGTACGGGGTGAGCTGACGGATCCAGCAGCGCTGGCCGTACACCTGCTGCCAGCGTTCGACGGCCTGCCGGGCGTCGTTGAGCTGGACGCCGCGGTGGTGCGTGCCGGTCCACATGTCGAGCAGCTTGTCGCCGAGTTCGGCATGCCAGATGAGCGGCGGCAGATCGTCGATCGCGACTGTCATGCCCACGTGGTTGACCGGGGCGTTGGTCAACGTCCGGATCGCGCGGTCTGGGCCCGACGCGCCGCGGAACAGCCAGATGTCCCCGGTGCGGGTCTCGTCCAGCGCCTTGGTCAACGACACGGTGTTCGCATTCACGACCGCAGCTTAGGCACACTCTGTGCATGCGCAGCATCTGGAAGTGGGTCGGGTTGGCCGGTGTCGCCGGTGTCGTCGCCGGTGGTGTGTTGGTCGCGCGCGATCAGCGCCGCCGCAAGGCCTACACACCTGAGGACATCCGCGCGCGGCTGCATGAGCGGCTCGCGGAGGCGAACGGCGCCGACTCGGCCTGACCCTTGCACCGCGAGCCTTGCACCGCGAGCGTGCGTGGCTGCTGGTCGACGCGCCGCGTTTCTGCAGCACCCGGCGCACGCTCACCGGCGACGAGCGCGCGCCCAGTGCCGGCCTGCCATATCAAATCGCCATGCGAGGTCGCGTCGTAGAGAAGGATGTGGATCATGACTGTGGTTTTGGTGCACGGGAATCCGGAGACCGACGCGATCTGGGGCCCGCTGGTCGAGGCACTCGGCCGGGAGGGCCATGACGACATTGTGCGCTTGTCCCCGCCGGGATTCGGCGCGCCGCTGCCGGACGGCTTCTCGGCGACGTACCTCGACTACCGCGCCTGGCTCGAAGGCGAGCTGGAGAAGTTCGACGATCCGGTCGATCTGGTCGGGCACGACTGGGGCGGAGGCCATGTGCTGAATGTGGTGATGCACCGCCCCGAGTTGGTGCGGACCTGGGTGAGCGACGTCGTCGGGATCTTCGACCCCGACTATGTCTGGCACGACCTGGCCCAGGTGTGGCAGACCCCGGGGGCGGGCGAGGAACTCGTCGGCACCATGATGGGCGGCACGGTCGAGGACCGCACCGCGCAGTGGGCCGCGTTCCTGCCCGCCGACATCGCCAGAGCGCTTGCCGAGGCGCAGGGGCCCGAGATGGGGCGGGCGATCCTCGCGTTGTACCGCTCCGCGGCGGACACCGCGGCCGTGGCCGAGGCAGGGGGAGGACTGGAGAAGGCCCGCGCGAAACCGGGCCTGTCGGTGTTGGCGACCGAGGACACCTACGTCGGTTCCGAGGAGATCCGGCGCCGCGCCGCCGAGCGCGCCGGCGCCCGCACGGAGGTGCTCGACGGGCTGCACCACTGGTGGATGGTGCAGGACCCGGCTCGTGCCGCGGCGATGCTGACGCGGTTCTGGGCTACCAGCCCTCGGTGAGCACGCGATCGAGGGTGTCGACGTAGAAATCGGCCGACTCGGTGTCGATGCACAGCGGCGGTTTGGTCTTGAGGATGTTCTGGTGATCGCCGGTGGGCTGGATGATGACGCCGAGTTCCAGCATGCGATCGCAGATCAGCGCCGTCTCCTCGGTCGCGGGCTCCAATGTCGCGGGATCGCGGATCATCTCGACGCCGAGGTACAGCCCCACGCCGTGCACGGTGCCGATGATCGGGTGCTTGTCGGAAAGCGCCAGCAGCCGTGACTTCAGATGCGCGCCGACGCGAGACGCGTTCTCCTGCAGGCGTTCCTCGCCGAGGACATCCAGCACGGTCATGCCGAGCGCACACGACAACGGGCTGCCGCCGGTCGACGAGAAGAAGTACCCCTGGCTGCGGAACGCCTCGGCGACCGCCCGGCTGGTGACCACCGCGCCGAGCGGGTAGCCGTTGCCGGTCGACTTCGCCATCGACACGATGTCGGGCACCACGCCCTGCTGCTGGAACCCCCAGAACCATTCGCCCAGACGGCCGTAACCCACCTGGACCTCGTCGGCGACGGCGTAGCCGCCGTTGGCGCGGATGGCCGCGTACACCTTCTCGAGATACCCGTCGGGCAGGGCCATGCCGCCGGCGTTGCCGTAGACGGTCTCGCAGATGAACGCCGCCGGGGCTCGTCCGGCGGCCGCCAGTTCCTGAATCTGCGCGACGGCCTCGTCGGCGTACCGTCCGACGTCGGCGCCGCGGTACTTGCCGCGGAAGCTGTTCGGGGACTCGACGGTGTGCACCCAGTCCGGGCGCGTCTCAAGCGCGTTGGGATTGTCGGCGGTCGACGTGGACACCGCGTCGGTGCCATAGGTCCACCCGTGGTAGGCCTCGCGCATGGCCACCACGTCGGGTCGGCCTGCCGCCGCGATCGCCAGGCGCAGCGCCAGATCGCTTGCCTCCGAACCGGAGTTCACCAGGAACACGGTGTCCAGCGGATCGGGCAGCAGCGATGCGAGTCGCTCGCTGAACTCGACGACCGACGCATAGTTGAACCGTGAGTTCGTGTTGAGTTTGCGCAGTTGTCGTGCCGCGGCCTCGGCGATACGCGGATGCGCATGCCCCAGTACGGTCACGTTGTTGACCATGTCGAGGTAGCAGCGCCCACTGGTCGACATCAGGAAGTGCCGCCACCCGCGTTCGATGCGCGGCGGCTCGTCGTAGTAGTGCTCCTGAACAGGTGCGAACGCACGGTCGCGACGCGCCACCAGATCGGCATCGGTGGAATCGGTTGCCAGAGCGGGCAATCCGAAAAGGGGACGCGGGTCGACGCTCCACGCGAGCCAGCCGGGCGCCAGGCTCGGGGTCACCAACGCCGGCGCCACGGGCGCGCCGACGGGGCGCAACGCCACCTCGACGGGCCGGCCGGCCCTGGCGACGCCGAACGTATCGGCATCACCCGAAACGCCGGTCAACGTCAGCTCACAGGTGTTGCCGCGCAATGTCACCGAGTCACCGCCGCGGCTGATCTCGCCCTCGAACGGCGCGGTCAACGCGACGTCCTTGGCGCACCACATCGTGATACCGGTCGGCACGACGGCGGGTTCGTCGTGGCTCAGCGCAGGCGCGCGGGTGGGGCGAGGCTGACCGAACTGTGTCAGCACCACACGTGCGCCGTCGGCGATCGCGGCGCGAGCCAGTTCATCCTCGATGTCGGGACGCGCCCAGCCTCCGCGCGTGAAGGCCGAATCCAGTGTGTCGGACACCGTGCCCAGATCCAGGGTGGTGACCGCAGCGGCGTCCAGTCCGGTGATCATGGGTGTCAGTGCGCCCAGTTCAGGTGCGGCACAGTCGAACCCGAGATACGCGGTGATCAGCGCCGTCATCACGTCCAGCGGCACCGAGGTGGCAGCCTCGAACATCTGCCACTCGCCGTCGGCGTTCTCGGTGACGTACGCGTTGTCGGGATCGATCGCGGCCTGTTGCGCGCCGCTGACGTTGAGCACCGCGGTCCGCAGAACCAGCAAGGGCCACAACACCATTGCCTCGTCGACCGACAGCGGGCGAACGGCATGGAACGCGCGGATGCCCGGCAGCACCGAGGTGGGCGTGGCGCCGGGATGCTGCAGGACCGACGACAGCGTGATGGCCAGTTCACCGACGGTCCAACTGTCGGTGAGGTCGCCGAAGTCGATGATGCCGTCGGGGCGGACGACGCCACCGGGTTCGTGGGACACCACCACGTTGGCGTCGGTGAGGTCCATGTGAATGGCCTGGTGCGGCAGGCTGTCTGCGAACGGTTCGATTCGGGCCCAGGCGTCGCGCGCGGTGGCTTCGAGACGGTCCCGGCGCGCCGGATCGTCGACGTGGGACGCCAGCGTCGCCACCACCTCGGCGCCGTAGCGCAGATCCCACTGCAGGATCCGGTCCAGCCCCGGATGGCTGAACTCGGCCAATGCGCTGGTCACGCGTCCCGCCAGTGCGCCCAGTTCGGCGACCGTCGACGGACGCAGGTACCCCCGCTGCATCAGCGCGCCCCCGGGCAAAAACCGCAGCAGGCGCACGTAGGCGGTGGCCTGCCGGGAATCGAGCAATCCGGTTACGGCCGTGCGTTTCTCGCCACGGACGTTGGAAATCGGCACGGCGATGCGCAGCGTCGGCTCGGCCGCGGCGATGAGCTCGGCGGCCAGGTCCTGGGCCTCCAACTCGGTCTCGTTGAACGCCGGGTTGGCGATCTTGAGCACGCCGACGGTCTCGTCGCCCTGCGTGACCAGGAAGTTCTTGTCCTGCTGGCTTCCCAGCGATGCGGCCTTGGCCTGCAGGCCGTAGTGCGTCGCCAGGATCTGCTCGGCCTGCGCCTCGCTGACCTGGGGTGCGGGCAATTCGGGTTCGGCCAGGAAGTTGAATCCGACCGTGCTGCGTTCGGCGCTCACCGGTTCACGAACTCCACGACGACCTGGGTGAATGCGTCGTTGTCGTCGCCTGCTGCGGTGTGCCCGGCATCGGAGAGTTCGACGAACTCCGCGGCGGGGACCTTCTCCAGGAACTCTGCGACACCTTCTGGGCTGACCACGTCGGAGAGCTTCCCACGGATCAACAGGATCGGAACAGTCAGGTTCACCGCGGCTTGTTCCAGCCGTTCGACCCGCACGAACGGGTCGTCGTGCGGCTTGCCGAGGAACGCCGGATCCCAGTGCCAGTACCAACGGCCGTCGCGTAGGCGCAGGTTCTTCTTGAGCCCTTCGGGGTTGCGCGGTCTCCTGCGATGCGGCAGGTACGCCGCGACGGCGTCGGCGGCCTCCTCCAGCGTGTCGAAGCCGTCGACGTTGCTCGCCATGAAGTCGCGGATGCGTGCGCTGCCGGACTTCTCGAAGTTGGGCACGACGTCGACGAGCACGAGTTGTGTCACGCGCTCCGGGCCGGCCTCGTGCGCCGCGAGGAGTCCCGTCAGTCCGCCCATGCTGGCGCCGATCAGCGCCACCGGACGGCTGATCTGGTACAGCACCGCCAGCACGTCGCCGCACATCGCGTCGACCGAGTAGTTCGCGCTGGGGGAGCGGTCACTGTCGCCGTGCCCGCGGGCGTCCAGCGCGATGACGTGAAATCCCTGATCGGCCAGGATCTGGCCGGTGTTCTTCCACGAGTACCGGTTCTGGCCGCCGCCGTGCAGCAACAGGACCGTGGGCCGGTCCGCGGCCCGCTCGGCGCCCTTGTTCCACTCGTCGCCGACGAGGGTCAGATCGTCGACACCACGGAACGCAACGGTCTGCGATTCGGTTTGTGCAGTGCTCACGGACTTCCTCTCGGCGGCCCCCCGGCGTCACGTTACCGAGGCGGGTCACCGCCTCGGACGCGAACCCGATGCTTCTGGAGGCACAGCCTCGCAGCGAATAAGCTGCGCACCCGGTACCGCCGATGACGGTGTGACCGACGCCACGTACGTTGGACCGCGCGCTCGTTTACACCAGGCGTGCGACATGTAGTGCAGGTGCAGCAGCCGAGGAGCAGAGGTATGGCAGACGACGACAGCCCTGACGCCGTCGAGTCGACTGACGCCGAAGAGGCCGAGGAGGCCCCCGAGGACGGGACCCCGGAGGTCAAAGAGCCGCTGTCGCGGGTCGCGCTGGGTGCGCGGGTGGGGATCGCGGTGGTCGTGGTGCTCGCGGTGCTGACCGGGTGGCTCGGCTACCGTGCCTATCAGTCCTACGGCGTCGAGCAGCAGCGCGAGGCGTTCCTGCAGGCCGGTCGCCAGGCCGCGACGGCACTGACCAACGTGGGCTGGGAGACCGCCGACGCCGATGTGCAACGCGTGCTGGACTCCGCGAGCGGGACGTTCTTCGACGACTTCCAGAAGCGCGCCGAGTCCTATCTCGAGGTCGTCAAGCAGGTGCAGTCGAAATCCGAGGGCACCATCACCAGTTCGGCGCTGGAGTCCGTCGACGACAACACGGCCAAGGTGCTGGTCTCGGTGACGGTGAAGTCGACCAACGCGGGTGTGCCGGAGCAGGCGCCCCAGTTCTGGCGCATGCGGCTGACCGTCGAGGAGAACGCCGGGCAGGCAAAGGTTTCCGATGTGGAGTTCATCGAATGAGCGGTAGGCACAGTTTCCGGGCGTTCACGCAGGCCGAGAAGGAGCGCCCCGAAGAAGAGACCGCCGAGCAGACCGTCGAGGCCACCGAAGAGGCTGAGCTCACCGAGCCCGCCGAGGAAGCCACCTCGAGCGATGACGTGACGCCGGAGGCCGAAGAGATAACCGAAGAGTCACCCGAGCCGGACCCCGAACCCGCGCGCACCATCGCGTGGTCGCGCGTGCTGGTGTTCGCCGTGATCCCGGCCGTCGCGCTGCTCTTGGCCGCGGGGTCGGCGTTCCTGAAGTGGCAGATCGCCTGGAACGCCGAAAGTGACACGGCAAGAACTGAATCGGTGCAGGCCGCCAAGGACATCACCGTCGAGATGCTGTCGTACGAGCCGGACACCGTCGAAGCGCATCTCAACGAGGCGCTGAACCGGCTCACCGGCAACTTCCGCGACAGCTACACCACGCTGGTCAACACCCGGGTCATCCCGGTCGCGACCACGCAGCGCGTCACCGCGAACGCCGACGTGCCTGCGATCGGCGTCGCATCGGCGTCGCCGGACCGTGTCGAACTGGTGCTGTTCGTCAATCAACTGGTGGCCGTGGGAGATCAGGCGCCGCAGAAGACCACGTCGACCGTTCGCGCGACGATGGTGCGCGAGGACGGGCAGTGGTTGATGTCGGAGTTCGAACCGGTGAAACCGTGACCGGCCCGGCCGGGGGAGTGTGACGCGTGGCCCGCTTGGCGGCCGTGGACGCGCAGACCTGGTGGATGTCGGCGAAGCTTCCGAACGACCAGTTCCTGCTGTACGGATTCGACGGCGACACAGCTGATCTGGACGCGGCGCTCGATGCGGTGCGGGCCCGCGCCCGACGCTGCCCCGATCTCGCGTTGCGGATCAGTGACGGCGTCAAGCTGGTGTATCCGGCGTGGGTGCCGCGCCCGGTCACCGACGATCAGTTCGTCGTCCACGATCTCGGCGCGCCGACGTGGAACGAATGTCTCGACGCGATAAGCGCGCTGGCCGACGATCAACTCGACGCGACCACCGCCACGTGGCGGCTGCATGTCTACCCGCACGTGCGCGACATGCCGCGCAACGACAACACAGGTGTCGTGGCGGTGCTGCAGATCGCGCACGCCCTGGCCGACGGGATCCGCTCGTCGGCGTTGGCCGCCAGGCTGTTCGGGCGCGAGACAATCCCGGACCCGATCCCGGCCAGCAGGTTCCCGACGGCGGCGCTGCCGGTGCGTGCGGTGCGGGCCGCGCGTGCGCACCGGAGACTCGTCGCCGACGAGGCATCGGGCGAGGTGCCGCCGCAGGCACCCGCGCGTCCCGTACTTCGCAGCAACTCCGCACCCGACGGGGACCGCTGGATACGCACGATCGTGCGGAACCGGGACCAGATCTGCGGCCCGACCGTCACAGTCGGTGTCCTGAGCGCGATCTCGACCGCGCTCAGCGCCCACCTGCGCGAACTGGGCGACGACCCGGCCGACCTGGGCGCGGAGGTCCCGATGGCGAAAGCCGGTCCACGACGGGCCCGCAACCACTTCGGCAACGTTGGTATCGGCCTGTATCCCGACCTGGGTCATGACGAGCGCATCGAACACATAGTGGAGGACTTCGCGCAGCGCCGCGTCCGTGCCGCGCATCCGGCGATGATCGCGGCCAGTCGGGCGTTCGCCGCGACACCGGCCCCGCTGTTGCGTTGGGGCGTCGCACAATTCGACCCGACGCTGCGTTCGCCCGTGGCGACCGGCAACACCGTGGTGTCCAGCGTCAACCGTGGCGCGGCGGATTTGCGCTTCGGTTCGGCCAGGGTGGCGGTGACGGCAGGCTACCCGGCGTTGTCGCCCATGATGGGCCTGACACACGGCGTGCACGGCATCGGCGACACGGTCGCGGTGAGCGTGCACACCGCCGCATCCGCGATCGGCGGCGAGGACGCCCTGGCGGCGTATGTCGAGCGGTTGGCCAAGGCGCTCGACGGTTAACCCCGTTGCAGCGCAGCGATACCGGAGTCCAGCGCGGCCTCCAGGTAGCTCAGGTCGCCCGTCACCAGCATGACGTTCACGCCACCCTGGATGCCGGCCAGCAGCGCGGCGGCCATACGCTCGGCGTCCAGGTCCGCGGTGATCTCGCCGTGCCCCTGCATGTGCCGGATGCCTGTGGTGATCTCGTCGTGCCATTGGCGCAGCAGGGCTCTCGAGACGGCCTGCGCGCCGGGGGTGCTGCGGCCCAGCTCTGACATCAGCGTGCTGAGCGGACAGTGCTGTCCCTGGCGGCGGTAACGGTCGACGACGGCGTCGCGCCAGCGCCGCCACGACGTCCATGACGTCAGATCGCCCAGGTAGGGCTGTTGGTCAGCGAGGACCTGTTGTGCCTCGTGCTCGGCCACGGCGAGCATCAGCTGATCCTTGCCGCCCGGAAAGTAGTGGAAGAGCTGGCTCTTGGACGTTCCCGTGCGGGCACGGATGTCGTCGAGCGTGGTGTCGGCGACGCCGCGGCTGTGGATCTCGGCTGCGGCGCCCTCGATGATGCGCCGCCGGGTCGCTGCCCCCTTGGGGGTGAGTTTTTGGACTTGCTGGTCCATTTTTTGAACAGTACACCTGGACGCATGAACAACCACAGCACGCGGCTGGAAGGCCGCACCGCCCTGGTCACAGGGGCAACCGGCGGCCTCGGGGTCGCCATCGCATCGTCGCTGGCAGCCAACGGCGCGCACGTCGTCATCACCGGCCGCGACGCCGCGCGTGGCGACGCCGTCGTCGCCGGCATCCGCAGCGCGGGCGGGCGGGTCGATCTCGTCGCCGCCGACCTGGCGGCCGGCGAGGACGAGGTTCGCCGGCTTGCCCGGCGGGCCGTCGAGGTGGCCGGTGGGCACATCGACATCCTGGTGAACAACGCCGGGTTGTGGGGCATGCCCGAGGCCACGTCCGCGGTCTCGGAGCCGGATCTGCTTGCGTCCTTCCGCACCAACGTCATCGCCCCGTTCCTGCTCACCGGTGCGCTGGCGCCCGCGATGGCCGAACGCGGCCATGGTGCCGTGGTCAACGTCGGATCGATCACGGGCTTCATCGGGGGCGACAGGGCGGCGCTGTATTCGTCGACGAAGGCCGCTGTGCACTCGCTGACCAAATCGTGGGCGGTCGAATACGGCCCGCAGGGCGTGCGCGTGAACGCGGTGGCGCCGGGACCGATCGCCACCGAGCGGGTGCTGGAGGCTGCCGACCATGTGTCCGGGGTGCTCGCCCGCATACCGTCGCGGCGGATGAGCACGCCCGAGGAAGTTGCCGCCGCGGTGGTGTTCCTGGCCGGTGACGAGGCCGCCAACATCCACGGTGCCATCCTCAGTGTGGACGGGGGGTGGGCAGCCGCGTGACAGATGGCTTAGATTTCGTCACATGGCGGAAAGTGCGTTCGACACTGCGATCCTGATCCTGCGCGTGGTTCTCGGCCTCACCATGGCAGCTCACGGCTACAACAAGTTCTTCGGCGGCGGCCGCATCCCCGGCACCGCGGGCTGGTTCGACAGCATCGGCATGAAGCCCGGTATGTTCCACGCCCGCGTGGCGGCCACCACCGAGATCGCCGCAGGCCTCGGTCTGGCGGTGGGCCTGCTGACGCCGATTCCCGCGGCGGGCTTCGTCGCGCTGATGCTCGTCGCGGCGTGGACCGTGCACCGGGCCAACGGCTTCTTCATCGTCAAGGAGGGCTGGGAGTACAACCTGATCCTCGCGGTCGCCGCGATCGCGATCGCCGGGACCGGGGCGGGCCGCTTCAGCCTGGATCACCTGCTGTTCTCCGGCACCGGTTTCTACGACTACCTGTACGGCTGGTGGGGGCTCGCGATCGCGGTGGTACTCGGTCTGGCCGGCGGAATCGGCCAGTTGGCGATCTTCTACCGCCCACCGGCCGAGACCGGCTGACAGGCGACTAGAACACGTTCTAATCTGGCCCGCATGGGCTTTCTCAAGCAGACCGCTCCGCAAGTCGACTTCGAGGAGTGGAGCAAGGGCACTCGCGCCGAGAAGATCCGGCCGATGGCCCGCCACTGGGCCGAGGTCGGGTTCGGCACCCCGGTCGCGCTGCATCTGTTCTACGTCGTGAAGATCTGCCTGTACGTCCTGGGCGCGTGGCTCGTGGTGCTGAGCACGCGCGGCATCGACGGTTTCACCGCGGTCGCCGACTGGTGGACCGAACCGATCGTGTTCGAGAAGGTCGTGCTCTACACCATGCTGTACGAGGTCGTGGGACTAGGCTGCGGCTTCGGCCCGCTCAACAACCGGTTTTTCCCGCCGATGGGGTCGATCCTGTACTGGTTGCGGCCGAAGACCATTCGCCTGCCCCCGTGGCCCGACCGCGTGCCGCTGACCAAGGGTGACACCCGCACGGTGTTCGACGCGGTGCTGTACGGCGCGCTGCTCGTGGTGCTGCTGATCGCGATCTTCTCCGACGGTACGGGGCCGCTGCCCGCACTCGGCACCGAGATCGGCGTGCTGCCGATGTGGCAGATCGCCGCGGTGCTGGTGCTTCTCGCGGTGCTCGGTCTGCGCGACAAGGTCATCTTCCTGGCCGCGCGCGGCGAGGTGTACGCGTCGTTCACGGTCGCGTTCCTGTTCGCCGGTCACGGCGTCGACGCGATCCTGGCCGCCAAGCTGGTGTGCATGGTGATCTGGCTGGGCGCGGCCACCTCCAAGCTCAACAAACACTTCCCGTTCGTCATCTCGACGATGATGAGCAACAACCCGGTGCTGCGGCCACGGTTCATCAAACGCAAGTTCTTCGAACACTTCCCGGATGATCTACGGCCCGGCCGCCCCTCGCGCTGGCTCGCGCACGTCAGCACCGCGATCGAGATGCTGGTGCCGCTGGCGCTGTTCTTCTCCCACGGCGGATGGCCCACCGCGCTCGCGGCGACCGTGATGATCTGCTTCCACTTCGGCATCCTCAGTGCCATCCCCATGGGCGTGCCGCTGGAGTGGAACGTGTTCATGATCTTCTGCGTGGCAACGTTGTTCGTCGGGCACGCCGACGTCGGCATCACCGACCTGAGCACGCCGCTGCCGCTGCTGCTGTTGGCGGTGCTGGTCACCACGGTGACGCTGGGAAACCTCTTCCCGCGCAAGATCTCGTTCCTGCCCGGCATGCGCTACTACGCCGGCAACTGGGACACCTCGCTGTGGTGCGTCAAGCCGTCGGCCGCGGAGAAGATCGAGAAGAACATCGTCGCGATCGCCAGCATGCCCGCGGCGCAGATGGAGCGGTACTACGGCAGCCCCGAGACTGCCCAGATGTATCTGTACATGGGATATGCGTTCCGCGGGTTCAACTCTCACGGCCGCGCGCTGTTCACGCTCGCGCACCGCGCGATGGCGGGCCACGACGAGGGCGAGTACGTGCTGACCGACGGCGAGCGGATCGTCTCGACCGCGATCGGCTGGAACTTCGGCGACGGGCACATGAGCAACGAACAACTCGTCGACGCACTGCAGAAACGGTGCCACTTCGAACCCGGTGAGGTGCGGATCGTCATGCTCGACGCCCAGCCGATCCAGCGCCAGACCCAGAACTACCGCCTGGTCGACGCGGCCACGGGCGAGTTCGAGCGCGGCTACGTCAAGGTCGCCGACATGGTGACACGGCAACCGTGGGACGACGACGTGCCGGTCCACGGCGTGCACAGTCTCTCCGGCGAACGACGTGAACACGCCTGAGCCCGTTGCGGTGTGGCTGGACGGCTCCGGGCGGCTGATGAGCGACCTGGGCAGCGTGGACACGGGGTGTCACGTGGCCGTGCGCGCCCACCACTGCCCGCAGCGGGAGAAATGCGTGCTCGCGTACCGGGCGCCCGGCCCGCGACTGCTCTACGGCGAGTTGATGTCCGACCTGGACGACGAGGCCGGTGTGTACCTGGAGACCCACGCCAAACACCTTGCCCCCGACCTCATCTCGCTGTCGGTCGACCACGTCGGCGCCGACGGCCCGCCGGGCAGCTGGCGCTACCGCCTGCTGCCCATGCGGTGGAAGACCTCCGACGGGTGGCGCGACACCGACGCGCGCCTCGCGGTCTGGCCCGACTAGCCCATCACATCCCGCACCTTCACCGACTCCAACCCCTGCAACATCAGGGCCCGGGCGGTGTCGAGGTGCGTGCGCCAGTGGGCCTCGGCGGCATCGCCGTCACCCGAGCGCATGATCTGCATGAGCTTGCGGTAGGACCGCATGAGCTTGTCGTAGTCGGACTTGGAGACCGGCCGGTGCTCGCGGAACAGGAACTGGTGATGGCGCACCGTGATCTCGTGCAGCATGCCGGCGATGATGCCGAGGGTGGCGTTGCCCGACAGTTCCACGACGCGGCGGTGGAAGTCGCCCGTGGTCTCGGCCAGCCGGTCGGACTGCCAGTCGCTGGGGATGTGCTCTTCGAGCATGCGGTCGAGTTCGGCGAACTGCTCCTCGGTGCCGTTCTCGGCGAGCAGGCGCGCGGCCATCGGTTCGATCGCCGAGCGGGCGACGAGCAGGTCGGCGATGTCGGCCCCGGACAGTTCGAGCAGCAGACCCACGGGGCGCGCGACGATCTCCGGACCGGGCACCCGCACGCGGGCTCCCGTGCGCGACCCGCGGCGCACCTCGACCAGGCGCTCCGACTCCAGGACACGCACGGCCTCGCGCAGCGTCGGGCGGCTCACGCCGAAATGGCTCATGAGCTCGGCCTCGTTGGGCAGGAAGTCGCCGTCCTTGAGCTGACCCTCCACCACCATGCGGCGTAGAGTGCCCGCGACGAGTTCAGCGGTCTTGGGTGACCGGACGGCGGCCCGAGGCGTTATCGCGTCAGGGCCGATCATCGGCGCCAGCGGTGTGGATCCAGCCACAACTAACTCCCTGCAGGTGATACTCGACGTGGCCGGGCAGGCCAGCTATACAACTCAGTAAACCATCTATCGGCGTGGCGGAGTTCCCAGCGAACTCGACCAACCAGTAGGTTGACCTAGTAAACCTACTCGTCTAGTTTCGACCACAGCGCCCATTCGGGTTACAGCTACCCATCTTCGAAGGAGAAGTCATGGCTGAAGCCGTCATCGTCGAGGCCGTCCGCTCGCCTGTCGGCAAGCGCAACGGCGCGTTGTCGGGAATCCACCCCGCCGAGCTGTCCGCCCAGGTCCTCAACGGCCTGGTGGAGCGCGCGGGGGTTGATCCGGCACTGGTCGACGACGTCATCTGGGGCTGCGTCATGCAGGCCGGTGAACAGGCCCTCGACATCGCGCGCACCGCGGTGCTGAGCGCCGGCTGGCCCGAGACGGTCCCGGGTGTCACCGTGGACCGCCAGTGCGGCTCCAGCCAGCAGTCGCTGCACTTCGCCGTCGCCGGTGTCGTCGCGGGTCACTACGACGTCGTCGTCGCCGGTGGTGTCGAGTCGATGTCGCGCACCCCGATGGGCTCGTCGCTGGCCAACGGCGGAAACCCCTACGGCGAGTCGTTCAAGGCGCGCTACGACAAGACCCCGAACCAGGGCGTCGGCGCCGAGATGATCGCCGAGCAGTGGGGCTTCAGCCGCACCCAACTCGACGAGTTCTCGCTGCGCTCGCACGAGAAGGCCGCCGCGGCCCAGGATTCGGGCGCGTTCTCCGACCAGATCGTGGGCATCAAGACCAAGGACGCCGACGGCAACGACACCGTCGTGCTCGAGGACGGCGGCATCCGCCGCGGCGGCACCATCGAGGCGATGGCCGGCATCAAGCCCGCCTTCAAGGAGGACGGCGTGATCCACGCCGGTAACTCCAGCCAGATCTCCGACGGCTCGGCCGCCCTGCTGATCACCTCGGCCGAGAAGGCCAAGGAGCTCGGTCTCAAGCCGATCGCCAAGGTGCACACCGCGGTTCTCGCAGGCGCCGATCCGGTCATCATGCTGACCGCGCCGATCCCGGCCACGCAGAAGGCCCTGAAGAAGTCGGGCCTGAGCCTCGACCAGATCGGTGCGTTCGAGGTCAACGAGGCGTTCGCGCCGGTTCCGATGGCCTGGCTCAAGGACATCGGTGCCGACGAGAAGAAGCTGAACCCCAACGGCGGCGCCATCGCCCTGGGCCACCCGCTCGGCGGTTCGGGTGCGCGCATCCTGACGACGCTGCTGTACCACATGCGCGACAACAACATTCAGTACGGCCTGCAGACCATGTGCGAGGGTGGCGGCCAGGCCAACGCGACCATCCTGGAGCTTCTGTGACCGAAACCGCGCCGGGCGCTCTCACCGAGCGCAGAGGCAATGTCCTGCTCATCACCATCAACCGGCCCGAGGCGCGCAACGCCATCAACTCGTCGGTGAGCCAGGCCGTCGGCGACGCGCTGGCCGAGGCCCAGAACGACCCCGAGGTTCGTGCGGTGGTCCTCACCGGTGCGGGCGACAAGTCGTTCTGCGCCGGTGCGGACCTCAAGGCGATCTCGCGTGGGGAGAACCTCTTCCACCCCGAGCATCCCGAGTACGGATTCGCAGGCTACGTCAGCCATTTCATCGACAAGCCGACCATCGCCGCGGTCAACGGCACCGCTCTCGGTGGCGGTACCGAACTGGCGCTGGCCAGTGATCTGGTGGTCGCCGAGGAGCGTGCGATGTTCGGTCTGCCCGAGGTCAAGCGTGGCCTGATCGCCGGTGCCGGAGGCGTTTTCCGCATCATCGAGCAGCTGCCGCGCAAGGTGGCGCTGGAGTTGGTGTACACCGGTGACCCGATCAGCGCCGCCGACGCGCTGAAGTGGGGCCTGATCAACCAGGTGGTGCCCGACGGCACCGTCGTCGACGCGGCTCTGGCTCTCGCGGAACGCATCACGTGCAACGCACCGCTGGCCGTGCAGGCCAGCAAGCGCGTCGCCTACGGCGCCGAGGAGGGCACGGTGCCCGCCGAGCAGCCGTCGTGGAAGCGCACGAACCGCGAGTTCGTCACGCTGCTGAAAACCGAAGATGCCATGGAAGGTCCGCTGGCTTTCGCGCAGAAGCGCCAGCCCGTTTGGAAGGCCAAGTAACGCAAGTGAAGCGACTCATCTACAACGAAGAGCACGAGGCGTTCCGCCAGACCGTCAAGGAGTACATCGAGCGTGAGCTCGTCCCGCACTCCGAGAAGTGGGAGGCCGAGCGCATCGTCGACCGGTCCGCGTACACGGCGGCCGGTAAGTACGGCCTCATCGGGTTCAACATGCCCGAGGAGTTCGGCGGCGGCGGGTCCGACGACTTCCGGTTCAACGCGATCATCGACGAGGAGATCGCCAAGTCCGGTGTGCACGGTCCGGCGCTGAGCCTGCACAACGACGTCGTGGGCCCGTACTTCAAGGAACTGGCCAACGACGAGCAGCGGCGGCGCTGGCTGCCCGGCATCACCAGCGGCGAGCTCATCATCGCGATCGCGATGACCGAGCCCGGCGCGGGCAGCGACCTGGCGGGCATCCGCACCTCGGCGGTGCGCGACGGTGACGACTGGATCATCAACGGCTCCAAGACGTTCATCTCGTCGGGCATCAACTGCGACCTGTGCGTCGTGGTGGCCCGCACCGATCCCGAGGCCGGCCACAAGGGCTTCTCGCTGTTCGTGGTCGAGCGGGGCATGGAGGGCTTCACCCGCGGTCGCAAGCTCGACAAGATGGGCCTGCACAGCCAGGACACCTCGGAGCTGCACTTCGAGAATGTCCGTGTGCCGCATGCCAACCTGCTGGGCAAGGAAGGTCGCGGGTTCTACCACCTGATGACCAACCTGCCGTCGGAGCGCCTCTCGATCGCCATCTCGGCCATCGCCGGTGCGCGCGCGGTGTTCGACGAGACGCTGCAGTACTGCAAGGACCGCAAGGCCTTCGGCCAGCCGATCGGCAGCTTCCAGCACAACCGGTTCCTGCTCGCCGAGATGGAGACCGAGCTCGAGGTCACCGAGAACTACATCGACCGCTGCCTGCAGGGTGTCGTCGACGGTGAGCTCACCGCGGTCGAGGCCGCCAAGGCCAAATGGTGGGCGACCGAGACCGCCAAGAAGATCGTCGACAACTGCGTGCAGCTGCACGGCGGTTACGGCTACATGATGGAGTACCGCGTGGCCCGCGCCTACGTCGACGGACGCATCCAGACGATCTTCGGTGGCACCACCGAGATCATGAAGGAGATCATCGGCCGCGACCTGGGTGTCTAGCGTCTAGCCGCGACCAAATACAGAACTGCCCCTTTTCCGCTCGGAAAAGGGGCAGCTCTGTTGGCGAAAAAGATCAGCCGATCGGGGCGTCGGCCGCGGGCATCGCCTCGGGGGTCTCCGCCGACTCCGGGGCCTCGGCGGGCGCCGGCTCGGTGGTCTCCGTGGTGGTCGTCGGCGTGGTGGAGGTACCCGACACCGTAGGGGTCAGCGCCTCCGGCGGGTTGTTCGGGTCCAGCACGGTGTCGATCAGGTAGATGCGGGCGTTCTGGGCGTGGATCGCGCCACAGACGAGCTTGGCGGTGTCGTTGACCTCGATGTCGCCGCCCTTGCCGGTCACCTTGATCTCGGCGCCCTGCTGGGTGGGCCGCTGTCCCTTGACGTCATCGTTGCCGAGCAGGCCGAGGAACGCGTGGTAGTAGTCGAGGCTCGTCAGCGCGGCCGGATCGGCGGCGATCGCGTCCAGCTGGCCCGGGGCGAGCTTCGCGAACGCCTCGTTGGTGGGCGCGAACACCACGTACGGGCCGTTGTCGAGCACCGGGTCGATGTTGACCGCGGGGTTCAGGCCACCCGACACCGCGGCGTTGAACGTGCTGATCTCGGGGATGGCGGCGAGGGCCTGGCTGACCGGCACGTCGTTGAGCGCCTTCCAGGACGGCACGGCCTTCTTGAAGTCGTCGCAGCCGGGTCCCTGCGGATCGGGGATCTCGACCGTCGGCTCTGCCTCGGTGGTGGTCTCCGGCTCGGCGTAAGCCGTGACTGCCAGTGGCAGAGACGTGGCGATCGCGGCGATTGCCGCGGCAGCCCCCAATGTCTTGGTACGCGTGTGCATGCTGGGTTTTCCTCCCGCTCAGGCCGGCCAATTCGTTCGGTTGCCGGTGACGCGCGCCGAATCGGTCGAAACGCGAGCACCCGCAAGCGCAAATGCTTCGGCGTTCCCCGCGGCGCCGCATCGGATCGTAAAGGCTTCGTAACGGTTACGGCAAAGCAGACGTCTCTACCGAGTCCGCTTCTTCAATGCTGACCTGCGATTTCCCGATGGAGGCAGAGAACACCGCGGCGATGAAGCACAGCTCGGCCGCCAGGTAGAAGGCCATGTCGTAGTTACCGTTGAGGTCGCGCAGCCAGCCCGCGCCCGCGGCCGCAATAGCGGCGCCCACCTGGTGCGATGCGAACACCCAGCCGAACACCACGGGCGAGCGCGTGCCGAAGAAATCCCGGCACAGCACGATGGTCGGCGGGACTGTGGCCACCCAGTCCAGCCCGTAGAACACCACGAACACCCATGTGCTCGGTTCGGCCTGCGGCGAAAGAAGTGACGGCAACAACAGCAGGGAGACCCCGCGGCCGGCGTAGTAGACGAGCAACAGCACGCGCGGATCGACGCGGTCGGTGAGCCAACCCGAGAACACCGTGCCCGCGACGTCGAGGATGCCGATCGTGGCGAGCAGGCCCGCGGCGACGGTCGTCGGCATGCCGTGGTCGTTGGCCGCGGGGATGAAGTGCGTCGCGATCAGGCCGTTGGTGGTCATACCGCAGATCGCGAAGCTCGCCGCCAGCAGCCAGAAGGCGCGTGAGCGCGCCCCGAGGCGCAGCCCGTCGAACGCGGCCGCGAAGCTGCTCGCGGGCACCACCGGTGCGGCTGCCTGGGCCTCCTCGGCGCCGTAGGGCGCCAGGCCCTTGTCGGCGGGGTAGTTGCGCATGAACACCGCGACGAGCGGGACGACGGCCAGCGCGGCCGCCGCGACGATGAGCGAGGCCCAGCGCCAGCCGTGGTGCGTGGTCACCGCGGCCACGATCGGCAGGAAGATGAGCTGCCCGGTCGCGCTCGCGGCCGTGAGCACACCCGTGACCAGGCCGCGGCGCTGCTCGAACCAGCGCGTCGCGATCGTCGCGACGAACCCCATCGAGATCGATCCGGTGCCGATACCCACCAGCACGCCCCACAGCAGCACCAGCTGCCAGCTGGCGGTCATGGTGATGCTCAGCGCCGAGCCGGTGGTGATCAGCAACAGCGACACGGTCAGCACGGGCCGGACGCCGAAGCGGTCCATGAGCGCCGCGGCGAACGGCGCGGTGAGGCCGTACAACATCATGTTGACCGACATCGCGAGCCCGACGGTGCCGTGCGTCCACCCGAACTCGTGATGCAGCGGGTTCATCATCACGCCGGGGATCGACCGGAAGCCGGCAGCGCCCAGGATCGCCACGAAACTCACCGCGGCGACCACCCACGCCCAGTGGATGCGTTGGGCTTTCTGTCCGGCGGTTCGGCCGATGTCCGTGCTCACCCGATCACCTTGACCGACCGTGCCCGCCCCCGCCAAGTGGCATGAACGCCATCATTCGTCAAAAACATGCCATACTGCCGACGTGCACCGCGTCGCCGTCCTCCTCATCCCTCCGGTGATCGCCTTCGACGCGACCATCGCGCCGATGCTGTTCGGCTACGCGACCGACGCCGACGGCAACCCCCTGTACGAGGTCGTGACGTGCGGCGTCGACGGCGAACCCGTGCACTCCACCAACGGGTTCGCGATCGTCCCCGCCGCAGGCCCCGAGGCGCTCGCGAGCGCGGACACCGTCGTCGTGCCCGGCACCACGTATGCGGCCGCCCGGCAGGACGGCGTGCTCGAGGAGGACGTGTCGGCCGCGCTGGCGAGGATCCCCGCGGGTACTCGGCTGGTCTCGATTTGCACCGGAGCGTTCGTGCTCGCGGCCGCGGGCCTCCTCGACGGCAGGCCGGCCACCACGCACTGGCGCTGGGCCGATGAGCTGCGGCGCCTGCATCCGAAGATCGCGGTCGACGAGAACGTGCTGTTCGTCGACGACGGGGATCTGCTCACCTCGGCGGGGCTCGCGGCGGGAATCGACCTGTGCCTGCACATCATCCGGACCGATCACGGTGCCGGGGTGGCCAACGCGGTGGCGCGCTACTGCGTCGTGCCGCCATGGCGTGAGGGCGGGCAGGCGCAGTTCATCGACCGCAGACTCCCTGAGCCCGAGCAGGCCACCACATCCACGGCCGGGACGCGTGAATGGGCGCTCGACCGGCTGCACGAGGAACTCACCGTCGAGCGACTCGCCCGCCACGCGCACATGAGCGCCCGCACGTTCAGCCGCAGGTTCGCCGAGGAGACCGGGCAGTCACCCGGGACGTGGATCCGCAACCGGCGCATCGACTACGCGCGGGAACTGCTGGAGTCCCACGACCTTCCGATCGACGAGGTGGCCCGGCTCTCGGGACTGGGCACCGCGGGCAACCTGCGCCACCATCTGCGCCGCGGGCTCGGGATGTCGCCGTCGAGTTACCGCAAGGTCTACCAGGGCACCTGACCGCCGCGTCGGGTGTCTACCATTGCCCGCATGCCGGAGCCGCTGATCATCCCCATCCTCGGCCATGCGCCGCAACTCGATCCCGAATCGTTCGTGGCGCCCAATGCCAGTGTGATCGGCCAGGTTTCGCTGGCCGCACGCGCCAGCGTCTGGTACGGCGCGACGTTGCGCGCCGAGTCCGAGCCCATCGAGATCGGTGAGGGCAGCAACATCCAGGACGGCGTCACCGTGCACGTCGACCCCGGCTTCCCGTGCCGCCTCGGCACCGGCGTGACGGTCGGCCACAACGTGGTGCTGCACGGCTGCACCGTCGAGGACGACAGCCTGATCGGCATGGGCGCGGTGGTGCTCAACGGCGCCGTGATCGGCGCCGGTTCGCTGGTGGCCGCGGGTGCGGTGGTGCCGCAGGGCATGGTGGTGCCGCCGCGTTCGCTCGTGGCGGGCGTGCCGGGCAAGGTGCGACGCGAGATGAGCGACGACGAGGTCGAGCACAACCGCTTCAACGCCAAGGCCTACGTGCACCTCATCGATCTGCACCGACAGGCGGGTTGAGCCGCGCGAAGCCGTCCTGGCGGTAGTAGGGGAAGTGCGGGTAGGGCGCTTCGCGTGAGCTGACGCGCTCGAGGCGTGCGACCTGGTCGTCGTCGAGTCGCCACCCGACCGCGCCGAGGTTTTCGCGCAGTTGGTGCTCGTCGCGCGCGCCGATGATCACCGACGACACGGTGGGTCGGCGCAGCAGCCAGTTCAGCGCGATCTGCGCGACGCTGCGGCCGGTTTCGGCCGCGACGGCGTCGAGTTCGTCGACCACGGCGTACAGCAGGTCCTCGTCGACGGGTGGCCCGGCGGCAGCGGTCGCGTGGAGTCTGCTGCGTTGCGGCAACGGCGTATCGCGCCGGATCCGCCCGGTGAGCCTGCCCCAGCCCAGCGGGCTCCACACGAGTGCGCCGACGCCCTCGGCCGCCGCCAGCGGCATCAGCTCCCACTCGTAGTCGCGGCCGATCAGCGAGTAGTACACCTGGTGCGCAACGTATCTCGTGCGGCCGTGCCTCTCGGCCAGCGAAAGCGATTTCATCAGTTGCCAACCGGAGAAGTTCGACACCCCGGTGTAGCGCACCTTGCCCTGTTCGACCAGCGTGTCGAGGGTGTGCAGCACCTCGTCGATCGGGGTGTAAGCGTCATAGGCGTGCAACTGGAACAGGTCGATGTGGTCGGTCTGCAGTCGCCTCAGCGCGGTGTCCACGGCTCGCAACAGCCGGGATCGCGATGTGCCCCAGTCGTCGGGTGCGGTGGGCAGAGCGGCCTTGGTCGAGATGAGGACGCGGTCGCGGCGACCGCGCAGCGCCGCGCCGAGCACCTCCTCCGACGCGCCGTCGGAGTAGACGTCGGCGGTGTCGAACAGTGTGATGCCCGCGTCGAGGCACATGTCCACCATCGCCCTGGCGGCGTCGACACCGGTGTCACCCCACGCGCCGAAGAAGTCTCCCGACCCTCCGAAAGTGGCTGCGCCGAAACTCAGTTCGGAGACCACCAGGCCGGAATCGCCCACTCTGCGGTATTCCATCATCACTCCTTAACGAAACTGTATTCCCGATAACGGACGATAGCACTAACGGGACGAAGTTCCTATTAAGATGGGCGGGTGGCTGGTGAACGACCCGGCGGGCGCACCGCCGCTGTGCGGCGGGCGGTGCTCTCGGCCGCCGAGGATCTGCTGATCGAGGCCGGGCTCGACGGTCTTGAGCTCACCGTGGTCGCCGAGCGGGCCGGCGTGGGGAAGTCAACCGTCTACCGCCGGTGGGGGACCGTCCCGGCGCTCGTCGCCGACCTGCTGACCGATATGGCCGATCAGTCGCTGCCCCGTGCGGACACCGGATCACTGCGCGGCGATCTGCAGGCCAATGCCCGGTTGGTGCGCCGCACGCTCGCGGATGCGCGGCAGGGCCGGTTGTTCAAGGCCATGATCGCCGCGGCCACGTGCGATCCGCGCACAGCCGAGGCGCTCGAGGACTTCTATGCGCGCCGCATCGCGGAGTGGTCGGGGTGTGTGACCGACGCCATAGCGCGCGGCGAGGCGCCGGCGGGAACCGACGCCGCGGCGGCAATTCGCCAGGTGTCGGCCCCGCTGTACTACCAATTCCTCACGAGCACAAAGCGCCTCACGACCGCTGACGCGGACCGTGCGGCGGACGCTGCGGTTGCCGCGATCGATGCGGGGGTATACACGGCGCGTGGATAGGACCCCAGCATGCGGATGATGGTGACCGGCGCGACCGGATATGTCGGCTCGAGGCTGGTCACGGCGCTGCTGGCGCATGATCACGACGTTGTGGTGGCAAGCCGCAACACGGCCAGGCTGACCGACTTCGGGTGGTTTCCCGACGTGAGCGCCGTACGGCTCGACGCGGGTGACGCCGACTCGGTACGTGACGCGTTCGGCAAGGCAGGCGACATCGACGTCGTCTACTACCTGCTGCACGGCATCGGCGAACCCGGCTTCCGCGAGGCCGACAACCGCGCCGCGACCAACCTCGCCACTGCCGCACGTGACGCCGGGGTTCGACGCATCGTCTACCTCGGCGGGTTCGTCCCCGAGGACGACACGTTGTCCGATCACCTGGCGGGCCGTGCCGAGGTGGCCCATGCTCTGAGTGTGGACGGCGGCCCCGAGGTGGTGTGGCTTGGCGCGGCGATGATCATCGGCGCGGGGTCGACGTCGTTCGAGATCCTGCGGTACGTGGCCGACCGTTTCCCGGTGATGCCGCTGCCGTCGTGGCTGTCGAACCCCATGGATCCCATCTCGATCCGCGACGTGCTGCACTATCTGGTGGCCGCGGCCGACACCGATAAGGTGCCCGCCGGGGCATATGACATCTGTGGGCCCGAGACCACCACCTACCGTGGGGTTTTGGCGGCGTACTCCCGCTTGGCGGGCAAGCGGCGTTTCGGCGTGCCCGTGTGCGGCGTGGCCACCGGTCTTGCTTCCCGCGTGTCCGCGGTGGCGCTGCCCGTGCCGGACGGTCTGACCGCGGATCTCACGGTATCCCTTGAATATCCGATGACCGCCGATGGTGACGGCATCCGCCACGTGGTGCCGGACCCGCCGGGCGGTCTGCTCGGCGTCGACGACGCGATCCGGCGGGCACTTGCGGGCGGGCGCCGCAAACCCGTCAACATGCTGCCGGATCCGCACCACCTCGCCGACACCGATCCGGTGTGGGCCGGCGGCGACCCGGCACGCCTGCGGCAGTTGGCCGGCGCGGTACTGCCATCGGTCACCCGTCCGGCACTCGCGTTGCTCGGTCTGTTGCCCGGCCCGGTGGCAGGCGCGGTGCGCACAGGGCTCGACACGATGATCGGGCTGGTGCCCAAGGGGGCGCGGTGACCCGGTTCATCCAGCAGGCACGTGAGCCGGAGGTGTGTCACGAAGCGCCCGAACAGATCCGGCGCCGACGCATCGTCGTCTCGGTGTTCCTGCTCATCGGGGCGGGACTGCTCGGATACTCGCTGACCCGCTCGCCCGGCGACGGCTCGTTCCTGTGGCTGACGCTGGTGCTGGCCGCGGTGTGGGCCGTCGGCGCGTTCGTGTCCGGTCCCTTGCACCTGGGGTACCTGCATGTCCGTGGGCGGGACCGGCGCCCCGCGCTTGCCGGTGCCGTCGTCGGTATCACGCTCGCGGGTGTGTTCGTCGTCGGCGCCCTCATTGCCCGCGAGATCCCCGGCATCCGTGAATTCATCACGCGTGTACTGGAATTCAGCAATACCGGGCCGCTGGCGTTGATCGTGTTCATCACCGTCATCAACGGCGTCGCCGAGGAACTGTTCTTCCGCGGTGCGCTGTACTCCGCGCTCGGGAAGTTCTACCCGGTGGTGGTGTCGACGCTGATCTACATCGTGACCACGATGGCCTCGGGCAACCCCATGCTGGGGTTCGCGGCCATCATCCTGGGCGCGGTGTGCGCCATGGAACGCCGCGTTACCGGGGGTGTGCTCGCACCGATGCTCACCCATTTCTTCTGGGGTCTGGCGATGGTGCTCGCACTCCCGCCGATCTTCGGCGTCTAGACGTCACAGCAGTGGGTTCGCCACCTCGTCACGGTGCATGCGCGCCGCGGTGAACGCCACGGCCGCGATCGCCACGGGCACCAGACCCGCCGTCGCGAAGATCACCTCCATCGAGACCACTTTCGACAGCGGACCCACGATCGCGAATGACAACGGCATGAATGCCAGCGATACGAAGAAGTCCAGGCTCGACACGCGGCCCAGCATCTCGGTGGGCACACGCCGTTGCAGCAGCGTTCCCCAGATCACCATGCCTGCGCCGTCGGTGACGCCGATGACGAACGTCGCAGCGGCCATCAGCGGGAACGACGATGTATATCCCACGATCACAAGGGGAATCGAGCCGAGACCCCACATCAGCATCATGGTCGTGAGATAGCGGCGCGGCATGCGCCGCGACGACACCGTCAGCGCGCCCATCGCACTGCCGATACCGAAGAACGCCAGGATGAATCCGTAGGCGCGGGCACCGTCGGCGAAGCGATCCTGCGCGATGAACGGCAGCAGCACCTCGATGGGTCCCAGCACGACGAGCACGAACATGCTCGCGAACAGCACGGTCCACAGCAGCCACGGTGTCTTCAGGACGAAGGCGAAACCTTCACGCAGGTCCCGCAATACGTGCGGGCGCTCATGGTGCTCGGAGGCGGGCTGGGCGGGCGGACGGGTCGCGACCAGCAGCGCCAGGCCGAGCGCGAACAGCACCGCCACCACGACCGCGCCGATCGACGGCATCGTTGCACCGATGACCATGCCGGCCACCGCGGGGCCCACCGAACGCTGGAACACCGGGCGTACCACGCCCTCGACACCGTTGGCGGCCAGCAGCTGTTCGGGCGGCAGGATGCGCGGCAGGATCGCGCTGTAGGCCGGGAAGAAGAACGCCGCCGCGATGCCGAGAATGCCTGCGGCAACGGCCATGTGCCAGATCTTCAGCACGCCCAGCAGGGCCAGCGCGGAGATCACCGCGACCGTGACGAAGTTGACCACCTCGACGGCAATGATGATGGTGCGCTGGTTGATCCGGTCCGCGGTGATGCCGCCGACGAGGACGAACGCGACCAGGCCGACACCGAGGCACGTCGCGACCAGCGACAGTGACGCCGGATCGTTGTCGATCGCGATCACCTGCAGCGCCATGACCACCGACCACATGCCCTCGGCGAAGATCGACAGCGTGACCGCGGCGATCAGCAGGCGGTACTCGCGGATCCGGAACGGTGCGAGTACGCGCCAGCCTGCGACCGGACGCGGGGAGCGCACCGGTTCTTCGATGTCATGTTGCGTACTCACAACATTTGATGGTCCCAACCTGCGGCGGCCGAGTCCAATGAATTACGCCCGGGTGGTTGTCGGTGCCCTGGCCGATCATCGGGCCATGACAGACACCGAACCGCAGTGGACGTACCGCGCGCAGTGGTCCCCGGAATACCGCGAATACTTCGGCCTGTGCCTGGAGTTCCCGACGCTGTGCGCGCGGGCGTTCACCGCGCACGAGGCCGTCGAACGTGCGCAGCGCCTCGTCGAGCAGGAGGTCGCCGACAGGCTCGCGGCTGACATGGATCTACCGCAGCCACTGACCGACCGGCGCTACAGCGGCAGCTTCATGGTGCGCACCTCACCCATTCTGCACGCCAAGCTCATGGTCGAAGCCGCCGAACAGCGGGTGTCGCTGAACCAGTGGGTGGTGCAGAAATTGGCAGCGCGTCCGATGGTGTCGTTTGACGACTACTAGGTGTCGGGTGTTGCTTGTGAACCCTGATATCGCGGGTGATATCGGGTTTGGGAAGTGAGTGTGGATGGGGGAGGGGCCGCCCCCACCCGACCTCCGGCCGGTCCCCACTCATGCACGAACCCTGATATCGCATGCGATATCAGGGTTCGAGAGCGACCGGGTACGCCCTACTGGTCCGTGAACTCCGGGCGCCGGTTCTGCTGGAACGCCTGCGCGCCTTCACGGAAGTCGTTGGCCACCAACAACTCCAGCTGTCCCTCGCGCTCACGCGCGATCGCGTCGTCCAGCTCGGTGAGCGTCGCTTCGTTGATCGCCTGCTTGGTCTTGCGCAGCGCGACAGCGGGCCCGTTGCGCAGCTTCGCCAGCACCTTGTCGACGGCCGCGTCGAACTCGTCGGCCGGGTACACGGCGCTGATCAGGCCCCAGTCGTAGGCGTCGGTGGCGGTCAGCCGGTCGGCCAGCAGCGCCAGCCGCATCGCGCGGATGCGGCCGATGGCCGCCGCGACCAGCGCCGACGCGCCGCCGTCGGGCATCAGGCCGATCTTGGTGAACGCCAGCAGGAAGAACGCCTGATCCGACGCGAGCACGATGTCGCACGCCAACGCGAGCGACACGCCGACGCCTGCGGCCGGCCCGTGCACCACGGCGACAACGGGTTTCGGCAGCGCCACGATCGCAGCGACGGCGCGGTTGGCGGCATCGAGCACGGCCGCGGCGTCGTGACCCTTGGCGTTCTGGTCTTCCTCGCTGATGCCGGCACCCGAGCTGAACCCGCGGCCGGCGCCACCGAGGCGCACGACGCGCACAGCCGGATCGGTCGCGGCGACCTCCATGGCGTCGGCGACCGCGTTGAGCATGTCCCGGTTGAGCGAGTTGAGGCTGTCGGGGCGGTTGAGCGTCACCGCCAGAACACCGTCGGTGAGGGATACCGAAACGTCGTCGATGCTGGGGTAATCGCGGGTCACGGTCTCGGCACTGGCATCGGTGGAAGTCATCTGTGCACCTTAGGTCCGGCAGGCGATCCACCTGCTCCGGCGGGGCCGGCTATGGCCATGGCCGACCGAGAAGGTTATACAAGTAAGCTATGTCGGCGGTCAACTGATCTACACGCGAAGGGGCGTTTGAGCATGGCAGGACCACTGCAAGGTTTGCGGGTTGTCGAGTTGGCCGGTATCGGCCCCGGCCCGCACGCGGCGATGATTCTGGGCGATCTGGGCGCTGACGTCGTGCGCATCGAGCGCCCGGGCAAGGGCGGTGGGGTCCCCGCGGGTGACCGTGACGCGATGCTGCGCAACCGCCGTTCGGTGGTGGCCGACCTGAAGGCGCCCGAAGGTCGTGACCTGGTGCTGCAGCTGGTCGCCAAGGCCGACGTGCTGATCGAGGGCTACCGGCCCGGGGTGACCGAACGCCTGGGCCTGGGACCCGAGGACTGCGCCAAGGTCAACGAACGGCTGATCTACGCGCGCATGACCGGCTGGGGCCAGGACGGCCCGCGCGCTCTGCAGGCCGGCCACGACATCAACTACATCTCGCTCAACGGCACGCTGCACGCGGTCGGGCGCAAGGGCGAGCGCCCGGTGCCGCCGCTGAACCTCGCAGGCGACTTCGGTGGCGGGTCGATGTTCCTGCTGGTCGGCATCCTCTCGGCGCTGTACGAGCGGCAGGCCTCGGGCAAGGGCCAGGTCATCGACGCCGCGATGGTCGACGGCTCGGCCGTGCTCATGGAGATGATGTGGAGCTTCCGCGCCAACGGCATGTGGTCGGACGAGCGCGGCACCAACATGCTCGACACGGGTGCGCCGTACTACGACACCTACGAGACCGCCGACGGCAAGTACATGGCGGTCGGCGCGATCGAACCGCAGTTCTACGCCGAACTGCTCAAGGGTCTGGGCCTCGACGGGGCCGATCTGCCTGCGCAGAACGACATCTCCCGCTGGCCCGAACTGCGCGAGGTGTTCACCAAGGCGTTCGCGGCGCACGACCGGGCGCACTGGACCAAGGTCTTCGAGGGCACCGACGCATGTACGACGCCGGTGCTGTCGTTCGCCGAGGTGCTCGACGAGCCGCATGTGGCCGAGCGCAACACCTTCTACGACGACGAAGGCAACCTGCAGCCCATGCCCGCACCGCGGTTCTCGCGCACGCAGCCGGGTCGGCCGACGCCGCCGCCGCAGCGTGGCGCCGACACTGAGGCCGTGCTGCGCGACTGGAGTTAGTCCCAACCACCCATTGGTCGGCACAGGGCCGGCCGGAAAGGAATGCGGTAAGTGGAGATCAAAGACGCGGTAGCCGTCGTCACCGGCGGCGCATCCGGCCTGGGCCTGGCCACCACCAAGCGGCTGCTCGACGCGGGCGCGCAGGTCGTGGTGATCGACCTCAAGGGTGAAGAGGTCGTCGCCGAGCTCGGCGATCGCGCAAAGTTCGTCGCGACCGACGTGACCGACGAGGCCGGTGTCACCGAGGCGCTGAACGTGGCCGAGTCGCTGGGCCCGGTGCGCATCAACGTCAACTGCGCCGGTATCGGCAACGCGATCAAGACGCTGAGCAAGAACGGCCCCTTCCCGCTCGACGGGTTCCGCAAGGTCGTCGAGGTCAACCTGATCGGCACGTTCAACGTGATCCGCCTGAGCGCGGAGCGCATCGCCAAGACCGAGCCCATCGGGCCCAACGGCGAAGAGCGCGGCGTCATCATCAACACCGCCTCGGTCGCGGCGTTCGACGGCCAGATCGGCCAGGCCGCGTACTCGGCGTCCAAGGGCGGCGTGGTCGGCATGACCCTGCCGATCGCGCGCGACCTCTCGCGTGAGCTGATCCGCGTCGTCACCATCGCGCCGGGTCTGTTCAAGACGCCGCTTCTGGGCTCGCTGCCCGAGGAGGCGCAGAAGTCCCTCGGCGCCCAGGTGCCGCATCCGGCGCGGCTGGGTGATCCCGACGAGTACGGCGCGCTCGCGCAGCACATCATCGAGAACCCGATGCTCAACGGCGAGGTGATCCGTCTCGACGGCGCCATCCGCATGGCACCGCGATGAGACGGAGGAGACTCACATGGCGTTGACGACGAAGTTCACCGAGGTTTTCGGGGTCACCCACCCGATCGCCCAGGGCGGTATGCAGTGGGTCGGTCGCGCGGAACTGGTTGCGGCCGTGGCCAATGCGGGCGCGCTGGGGTTCATCACGGCGCTGACGCAGCCGACGCCGGCGGACCTGGCCAACGAGATCGCGCGCTGCCGGGACCTGACCGACAAACCGTTCGGTGTGAACCTGACGATCCTGCCGTCGATCAACCCGCCGCCTTATGACGAGTACCGCCAGGTGATCGTCGACTCGGGCGTGAAGATCGTGGAGACCGCGGGCTCCAACCCGGCGCCGCACCTGCCGATGTTCCACGACAACGGCATCAAGGTGCTGCACAAGTGCACCTCGGTGCGTCACGCGGTCAAGGCCCAGAGCCTGGGCGTGGACGGCATCAGCATCGACGGGTTCGAATGCGCCGGTCACCCCGGCGAGGACGACATCCCGGGCCTGGTGCTGATCCCGGCGGCCGCCGACAAGATCGAGATCCCGATGATCGCCTCGGGTGGTTTCGCCGACGGTCGCGGTCTGGCCGCGGCGCTGGCGTTGGGTGCCGACGGCATCAACATGGGGTCGCGGTTCATGTGCACGGTGGAGTCGTCGATCCACCAGAACGTCAAGGAAGCGATCGTGGCCGGCGACGAGCGTGGCACCGAGCTGATCTTCCGCACGCTGCACAACACCGCGCGCGTGGCGTCGAACAAGGTCTCGCGTGAGGTGGTGGAGATCCTCAACAAGGGCGGCCAGTTCGAGGACGTCAAGGATCTGGTGGCCGGTGTGCGCGGCCGCAAGGTGTTCGAGAACGGTGACGTCGATGCCGGCATCTGGACCGTGGGCACCGCGATGGGCCTGATCAACGACATCCCGACAGTCCAGGACCTGGTCACCCGCATCGTGCGTGATGCCGAAGTGCTGATCAGCGGACGTCTGCTCAACATGATCAGCGCCGACGAGCCGGACGCCGAGAAAGAAACAGTCCCCGCGTAAGCGCAGGGACTGATTCGAAAGCAGGTCAGGGAGTGTGCCCGCGTGCGGGCAAACTCAAACCGGGAAACGCGCGCCACAAGGCGCGCGTTTTCTCATACCGCGGTAGGCAGTTGCTGGAAGTCGTCAAACTGCTCCGAGGTGTCACCCTCGACGAGAACATCGCCGTGGTAAAGAGCCTCGAAGTCGACCTTGATGACATCGGCACTGGTGTCGTCGATCCACATGACACTGAGCGTATGGGTCACTATTAAGGAATCTTTGAGTCACGATTCGGAATATGGTGGCAATCCTACTTTCGGGTAGGTTTCCGGCAGGTAGCTAACGCCCGTCAGCCCTGAGGGGCGCTGAAGTGGATCGGGTTGACGCCGTAGAGCACCATCCAGGTCAGGATCGCCACCGCGACGCCCGCGACCAGCAGTCCGACCGCGATGGGCCTGGGCACCGAGCTGCGACCGAAGACCCGGTGATCCACCGACCAGCGTCCGGAGCCGGTGAACAGCAGGGTTGCCGCGCCGAACGCCACGAGGAACGGGACGTTGAACGGCATCGCCCAGACCACATCGGTCGAGACGTTGACGGCCCACGCGTCGACCATCGCGCCGATCACGGCGCACGCCGCCAGCGGGGTCATGAATCCGAGTAGCAGGCCGAGTCCGCCGAGGGTCTCGGCGGTGGTGACCATGAGGGCGGCGAACGTCGGCAGGCTCCAGCCGCCGCTTTCCATGAACCCCACGGTGGTGCCGAAGTCGGCGGCCTTGATCAGGCCGGCCTGCAGCATCGTCGCGCCCAGTGCCAGGCGCAGGATGAACAGGCCCGTGTCGGCCATCGACCGGGCGGACGGCGTGGCGCCCGACGACAGGCTTGTTTTCTCCAGGGAATTCGCGGTCATGACTACTGGACCCTTCGCACGTCGAGAACTCATCGCGGGGGACAACCTGTGAGCAGCCCGAGAGATTCCCGGGAGAGTCCCAGAAGAACACTGTGAACCCGCCAGGGGTGAACCGGCAAGGGATTTCGATCGTGTCTATCTGCGAAGTCGGCGTTGACGACCTCAACTTATCGTTGTTAACTTAACGACGGTAATCTACGTTGTGGGAGGAGCGCACGTGCTGCAACGAATCGCAACCACGGCGATTGCCGCACCGCGCCGCATCCTCGTGGTGGCCGCGCTCGTGATGATCGCCGCGGGCATCTTCGGCATCCCGGTGGCAAACAAGCTGTCGGCAGGTGGATTCCAGGACCCCACGGCCGAATCCGCACGTGCGACACAACTGCTGGCCGACAAGTTCCACCGCGGCGGCATGCAACTCGTCATCGCCGTCACCGCTGAGGCCCCCGGAGACCGCGCCGACGGTGAGCGGGCCCGTGAGGTCGGCACCGAGATCGTCTCGAAACTCAAGGCGTCGCCGTACGTCACCGAGGTCACCTCGGCCTGGACCGCGCCGCCCTCGGCGGCGCCCGCGCTGATGAGCAAGGACGCCCGGACCGGTTTGATCGTGGCCGGCCTCAACGGGGGGGAGAACGGCGCACAACAGCACGCCAAGGAACTCACCGATCAGCTCGTGCGCGATCACGACGGTGTGCGGGTGCGCGCAGGCGGCGAGGCCATGATCTACGTGCAGATCAACGGGCAGAGCGAAAAAGACCTGCTGATGATGGAATCCATCGCGATCCCGCTGAGCTTCGTCGTGCTGGTGTGGGTGTTCGGCGGACTGCTGGCCGCGGCGCTGCCGCTCGCGGTCGGAGGCTTCGCGATCCTCGGATCCCTCGCGGTGCTGCGCCTGTTCACGATGGTCACCGACGTGTCGATCTTCGCGCTCAACCTCACGGTCGCAATGGGTCTGGCGCTGGCGATCGACTACACGCTGTTGATCATCAGCCGGTTCCGCGACGAGCTGGCCGAGGGTGCCGACCGCGAGACCGCACTGGTGCGCACCATGATGACCGCTGGGCGCACCGTGCTGTTCTCGGCGATGACGGTCGCGCTGTCGATGGTCGCGATGGTGCTGTTCCCGATGTACTTCCTCAAGTCGTTCGCGTACGCGGGCATCGCCGTGGTGGCGCTCGCGGCCACGGCCGCCATCGTGCTCACACCGGCCGCGATCGTGCTGCTCGGCGACCGGCTCGACGCCTACGACGTACGCCGGTTCTTTCGGCGCGTGTTCGGGCGGCCCGAACCGGAACCCAAACCCGTCGAGCAGGGCTTCTGGTACCGCACCGCCAAGGCCGCGATGCGCCGAGCCGTGCCGATCGGCGTCGGGATCATCGCGCTGCTGGTGCTTCTCGGGGTGCCGTTCACCGGGATCAAGTGGGGCTTCCCCGATGACCGCGTGCTGCCGCAGAGCGCATCGGCGCGCCAGATCGGCGACGAGATGCGCACCAACTTCGCCGTCGACTCGGCGACGAGCGTCACCGTGGTGCTCCCCGACGCCACCACGGTGGCCCCCGCCGAGATCGACCGGTACGCCGCACGGCTGTCCCAGGTCGCCGACGTCTCGTCGGTGTCGGCGCCCGGCGGCACCTACGTCCAGGGCCGCCACGTGGGTCCGCCGTCGGCGGCCACCGGCATCGGCGACGGCAGCGCGTTTCTCACCGTGGGCAGCGACGCACCGTTGTTCAGCGACGCCTCGGAGGCGCAACTCGACGCGCTGCACGCCGTGGCCGCGCCCGCCGAGGTCCAGTTCACCGGTGTCGCGCAGGTCAACCGGGACAGCTCTCAGGCGATCACGTCCCGGCTGCCGCTGGTGCTGGGCATCATCGCGGGCATCACGTTCGTCCTGCTGTTCCTGCTGACCGGCAGCGTCGTGCTGCCGCTGAAAGCGTTGGTGCTCAACGTGTTGTCGCTGTCGGCCGCGTTCGGCGCGCTGGTGTGGATCTTCCAGGACGGCCACCTCGGCGCGCTGGGCACCACGCCGACCGGCACGCTCGTCGCCAACCTGCCGGTGTTGTTGTTCTGCATCGCCTTCGGCCTGTCGATGGACTACGAGGTGTTCCTGGTCTCGCGGATCCGGGAGTTCTGGCTGCAGTCGGATCAGTCCCGCGCGGCCAACGAGGAGAGCGTCGCACTCGGGCTCGCCCACACCGGCCGCGTGATCACGGCCGCCGCGCTGCTGATGTCCATCTCGTTCGCGGCGCTGATCGCCGCGCAGGTCGCATTCATGCGCATGTTCGGCCTGGGTCTCACCCTCGCGGTGCTCGTCGACGCGACCCTGGTGCGGATGCTGCTGGTCTCGGCCTTCATGCGCGTCATGGGCAAGTGGAACTGGTGGGCGCCCGCACCGCTCGCGCGCCTGCACGGGCGCATCGGGTTCAGCGAGTCCGGCTTGCCGCCCGACCCTAAACCGCAGCCGGCGTCCGCCGGCGTGACGCAGAGTGGGTAGCGTGCCGACACCGAACCCACATGCGGGCGCGAACTCGCCGTGCCCGATCAAGCGCCGGCGTGCCCGCCGCGGCTCCGGCGAGCTGTTGCGTGAGGAGATCCTCGACGCCACCACCGATCTGCTGCTGGAGACCGGCCACGCCAAAGATGTCTCGATCCGCGCGGTGGCCAAACGGGTCGGGGTGACACCGCCGTCAATCTATCTGCACTTCGCCGACAAGGACGCCCTGCTGGATGCGGTGTGCGCGCGGTACTTCGAGAAACTCGACCAGCAGATGCAGCGCGTGGCTGCGGGCCAGCCATCGACCATCGACGTGCTGCGCGCCCAGGGGCTGGCCTACGTGGAGTTCGCGACCCAGACCCCCGAGCTGTACCGGCTGGCCACGATGGCCGAGGGCCGCCCCGGCAGCGACGTGGACATCACCTTGAACAGTTCGGCGTTCCAGCACATGCGCGCGACGATCGAGAAGCTGATGGACGAGGGGATCTACCCGCCCGGTGACGCCACCACCTGGGCATTGGAACTGTGGACCGCCGCCCACGGTGTGGCCGCCATGCTGATCGCCAAGCCGTATCTGCCGTGGGGAGATACGCACGAGTTCGCCGATCGGGTTCTGCGCGCGGTCTGTTCGGGCCACATCGTGTCGGGCATCATCGGCAACGACGTGACACCCAGTGAAGCCGTCGCACGACTGAAAGGACTTGCCGATGCCCCCAACTGACGCGGCACAGCCCGACCCCGTCGACAACCCGTTCTTCGCGTGGCTGTGGAAGACGCTGTCGACACACGAGACCGAGTCGGTGCGCCGCATGCGCGCGGAGAACCTCGCCGGGCTGAGCGGACGCGTGCTCGAGGTGGGCGCGGGCACCGGCACCAACTTCGAGTTCTATCCGTCCACGGTCGACGAGGTCGTGGCCATCGAACCCGAACGCAGGCTCGCCGACGTGGCGCGTCAGGCCGCGGCGAAGGCGCCGGTGCCGGTCTCGGTCACCGGCGACACCATCGAAACCTTTGCCAGCGCACAGCCGTTCGACGCGGTGGTGTGCTCGTTGGTGCTGTGTTCGGTGGACGACCCGGAACAGGTTGTCGGACAGCTGTATTCACTGTTGCGCCCGGGCGGTGAGCTGCGCTACCTGGAGCATGTGGCGGGCACGGGCTTCCAGGCCCGGCTGCAGCGCCTGGCCGACGCGACCGTGTGGCCGAAGCTGTTCGGCGGCTGCCACACGCACCGTCACACCGAGCAGGTCATCGCGTCCAGCGGGTTCGGCGTGCGGGGGCGCCGACGCGAGCAGGTCCTGCCGGCGTGGGTGCCGGTGCCCACCACGGAGTTCGCGATCGGCCGGGCGGTGCGGCCCTAGAGTTCAGGCCGAGCGGTTGAGCAGTTCGGGCAGGCGCTGCAACAACGTCGGAAGTGCCTCGCTGGCGGTCTCGCGCAACGAGACCGTGGCGCTGTCGGACAGCGGCGTGCGCTCGGGGTTGACCTCGATGACGGGCTTTCCCGCGGCCAGGGCCGCCTCGGGGAGACCGGCGGCCGGGTAGACGATCGAACTCGTGCCGACCACGATCACCACGTCGGCGCTGCTCACCGCGAGCACCGAGCGATTCCAGGCGGCGTCGGGCAGCGGCTCGCCGAACCACACCACGCTGGGACGGATCAGGCCGCTGCACGGGCACACCGGCGGGTCGATGGTCTCGACCGGTTCCGGCATCTCGGGGAGGTTGCCCTCGAACGCAGACCCGCAAGCGTCACAACGGAATTCGAACAGGCTGCCGTGCAGGTGGTACACATTGGTGCTGCCCGCGCGCTCGTGCAGATCGTCGATGTTCTGGGTGACGACGCGCACGTCGAGGTGGTCCTCCCAGGCGGCCACGGTGCGGTGCGCTTCGTTGGGCGCGACCCGCGCCATCATGTAGTGCCGCCACAGATACCAGGCCCACACCTTCTCGGGGTTGCGCTGCCAACCGTCGGTGCTGGAGATCTCGTACGGGTCGACCTGGGCCCACAGGCCGGTCTCGGCGTCGCGGAACGTGGGCACGCCGCTTTCTGCCGAGATCCCGGCGCCGCTGAGCACAGTAACTTGCACGTCAACCAAGGTAGCGGGTCTTCGGGACGGCGGGTCAGGAGGACCTGGACGGATAAAGGAGCATACTCAAGGGTGTGACCGAATTGGGGGATTGGGTCTCTATAGATCCCGATAGCGACAAACCGTTGTTTGACCAGCTCAGGGTACAGATCATCGATGGGATCCGAGACGGGCGACTGTCTCCGGGCACCCGATTACCCACCGTGCGCGAACTTGCCACGCACGTCGGTCTGGCCGTCAACACCGTGGCCCGGTCCTACCGGGAACTCGAAGCTGCGGGGGTGCTGGAGACGCGGGGGCGGTTCGGCACCTTCGTGGCGCGCGCCGATCCGGCCGACGCCGCCATGGCCGCCGCGGCCAACTCGTTCGCCGAGGCGGCCCGGTCGCTGGGAATCTCCAGGGACGACGCGCTGCGCTACATCGAGTCCGCGCTGGACTGACGCCAGGCGCGCTCAGCCGAACTCGAGCAGCGCCATGACGGGGCGGATGGGGTCGAACAGCGGCAGGCGCTGCACGCCCCACACCACGGTGCGCATGAACTTGCCGCGCGCCGGCGGGAACGGCAGATCGTGCACCACGCGCACACCGGGCACGGTGTTCACCAGGTCGGCGACCTCGGCCGGGGAGAGGCTGAACGGCATCGGCGGCACCCGGTAGCGCCGCGATGTGCGCATGCCCTTGCGCGCCCACGCGGCGAACCACGACGGCGGCAGGTCGAAGATCATCTGGCCGTCCGGGAAGCGCCGCGCGCATTCCTTGATCAGGCCCATGGACTCCTCGGGCTGCAGGTACATCAGCAGCCCTTCGGCGGTGATGAACACGCCCTCGGAGTCGTCGACCTGGTCCATCCAGCTGTAGTCGAGCGCCGACTGCGCACGCGTGCGCACCCGGTCCGACGGCGGCAGCAGCTTGTTCCGGATCTCGACCATCGGCGGCAGATCCACCGTGAGCCAGCAGAACTGATCACCGACGCCGGCCTCGTTGAGCCGGTAGAAGCTGGTCTGCAGCCCCTCGGCGAGCGCCACCACGGTCGCCTTCGGATGATCCCGCAGGTAGTCGCTCGTGGCGCGGTCGAAGATCAGCGACCGCAGCGCCATGTCCTGGCGGTGCGAGTGGCCGAACTTGGCGAAGTCGAAGTCGATCGAATCGACGAGCTGCACGGCCATGGGATCCTTGATGAGGCCGTCGGGGCGACGCGCCTCGTTCGCCCGAACCTGCAGCGTGAGCAGCGCGGTTTCGGAGACCCCGGTCAGCGAGACTTTGGTGCGTGCGGTGGCATCGGTCGTCACCTGCCCGAATGTACCGAAACCGGTCAGCGCAGCACTTTGTCGAGCGTGCGCAGGTTGCGGGTGGTGGTCGAGGACTTGTATCGCTTCTTGCCCATGGTCTTGCCGATCGCGCTGTCCAGCGTCGCGGTGCGCGGCACCTGCCAGTAGAGCACGCCGTCACCGCGTCGCACCTGCTCACCGGGACCGGGCGGCAGCGCGGCGAGTTCGTCGAGCACGGCGGGGTCACTGACGAACGTCACGTACGAGTGGTGGTTCTCGACCTCGCGCTCGAACGGGTACGCGGCCGAGATCCGGGCGAGTTGCCCGAGGTCGTAGACCAGCACCCACGCCTCGTATCCGAACGCCTCGCGCAGTGCGCGCTCGGCGGTCTCACGCACACCGTCCGCGTCGGATGCGCTGTCCAGCAGGATATTCCCGCTTGCAAGGATGGTGCGGACGTCGTCGAATCCGGCATCGGTGAGCACACGCGCCAGCTCGGCCATCTTGATGTTGATGCCACCGACGTTCACCCCGCGCAGGAAGGCCGCATAGCGCGTCATGGCACGTCAGCGTAGTCCGTCACTCGGTCAGCAGGTCGTCCAAATCGGTTTGCGAGGTCGTGGTGATCGCGCGCAGCACCTCGTCGTGGCTGGGCGAGCGCAACGACACGATCGAGGTGTGGTTTTCGCCGGTCAGCATCTTCACCGCGGCGCGCCCGCCCTGCTGTTTGACCGCGGCGACGTAGCGCCTGGAATTCTCGGGCGACACGACGGTGTCGCGGGTCCCGTGCAGGGCGAGCACCGGCACCTCGGGATCGATGTTCTGGATCGGGTCCACCGAGGTGTAGCGGTCCGGCACCTCGGTAGGCCGACCGCCGAGCACGCGCACGATGTGGTGGTCGCCGTGCTCGGCCGCGTACACCATGTCCAGCGGCCCGGCCAGTGAGACGACGCGCGTGGGCCGGAACGACGGGTGCGAGCCGACCTCGTCGTCACGCAGCTTGTGCCGGGTGCCCGCCCACACCGCGAGTTGCGCGCCCGCACTGTGCCCGACGACGAGTTCGTCGTCGACGGTGAGCTGCGGGAACCTCTTGTCGACCTCGGTGACGTAGTCGAGGGCGGTGGCCACGTCGTGGAACGTCGTGGGCCAGCCGCCGCCGGAGCCGACGCGGCGGTACTCGATGTTGTAGACGGCCATACCGTGGTCGGCGAGTTCCCTGGCGAGGCCGTCGAAAACGTCGGCGCCGAGCTTGCTCTGCCACGCTCCGCCGTGGATGAGGACCACCAGCGGGATCGAGTCCACCTGCTGCGGACCGGCAGGCAGGTACAGGTCGGCCCAGTTCTGCTCGCTGTCCGCGGCGTACTCGAAGCGCTGAACGGTCACCTCCGGCAGCACCTCGACCTCGGCCGCGGCGGGCGTCTCGGTCACCTCCGTGGGCAGCGTACCGCACCCGGCCGACGTCACGATCGCTGCGAGCAGCGGGGCCAGAAAACGAACCACGTTGGAGCGCTTGGCCCCGCTTGCTCGGTGGTGGAGCGTCCACGGCGTGGTCGCCGAGATCCCCTCGAGAGTGTTGCCGTCGATCGTCGCCATCGAGACGATCGTAAAGATCTGCGCGCGACGGCGGGATCCTCCCGAGAAACGACGTAGTCTCGTCACATGGGGCGTCAGGTGTTCGATGACAAGCTGCTGGCATTGATCTGCAACAACTCACTCGGTGTGCTGGCCACGATCAAGCAGGACGGGCGACCACAGCTGTCCAACGTGTCCTACCACTTCGATCCGCGGGCCCAGACCTTCCAGGTGTCGATCACCGAACCCAGGGCCAAGACGCGCAACCTGCGCCGCGATCCCCGCGCGTCCATCCACGTCAGTTCCGACGACGGGTGGGCGTACGCGGTCGCCGAGGGCGACGCGATCCTCACGCCGCCCGCCGCGTCCACCCACGACGACACCGTCGAGGGGTTGATCGCGTTGTACCGCAACATCTCCGGCGAACACCCCGACTGGGATGAGTTCCGGCAGGCCATGGTCGACGACCGCCGCGTGCTGATGACCCTGCCCATCACCCACGTCTACGGAATGCCGCCCGGCATGCGCTGAGCGGTCTAGGCTGAGCGCATGACCGACGAGACTCCCGAGAGCGACAACAAGCGCAAGTTCCGGGAGGCGCTGGAGCGCAAGAAGGCCAAGGCGGCAGGCGGAGCCGACCACAAGGACGCCGGCCGGACCCAGCCACGGTCACACGGCCCGGCCGAAAACCGCCGCGAGTTCCGGCGTAAGAGCGGGTAGTTCAGGCCAATTCGACTGCCGCGGAGCGGATCGCAGCAGGGTTTGCGAGCCAACGCGCAAGAACAAGCGCCGAGACCATCACGACGACGCAATAGACCCCCTGGTCTTTGAGGCCCCACGCCACCGAGGCCAGCGTCGCCGCGCCTGCCGTGCACAGCAACAGTCCGACCGTCACGCTGCGCATCCCCGGCGTGGGCACGGATCCGCCGTCCCACAGCGGCAGCGGGTTGTTCTCCAGCGGGCGCAGCGCCACGAACGCGATACCGACCAGAGCCGTCATCAGCACCATCTGCACCACCGACAGCGCGACGAAACCGGGTGAGGCCGGGTCGTAGCGGTCGAACCCGGCGTAGTCGAACACAAGGTGCATGCCGAGCAGCAGCGGCATGTGCCACAGGTACAGCGTCATCGCCCCGGAGTTGCCGATCACGGCGAGCCACCACACGCGGGGCCGTTGCGCCCACCGGGTGATCGCGGGTGCCAGCGCGATCGCGAACGCGCACAGCATGATTGCGTGCCCGGCCAGCAGCAGTGACGGCGGTGTCATGTTCTTGAGCTGCTGGGTCTCGATGCCGACGAGGCTCAATTCATAAGGGCCGAAGTACAACAGCGCCAGGTTGACACCGAGCATGACCAGGCCGATCCGCAGGGCCGCACGTGCGGACAACAACCGCCGGCGGTAGGCGACACCGAGCATGCCGGGGATCAGCCACACCACGGTGTTGAGGTAGCCCAGCGTGGCGTAGCCGTCGGCGTTGATCCGCACGGTGTCGACGGCCGCGATGAACACATAGGTCCCGAGCACCGCGGCGGCGAGCCGGCCGGTGGTGGTGATGCGCGCGAGCAGTGGCACGGCGGCCAGCACCAGGACGTAGGCGCCCAGGAACCACAACAACTGTGTCGAGATGCCCGCGATCGGTTCGTATACGTGCACGGGGAGGATCGCGCGCAGCACCACCAGCGTGGCGGTCCAGAACGCCAGGTAGTAGAACACCGGGCGGTACAACCGCGTGCAGCGGCGCAGCAGCCATCCGCCCCACGCGGTGCCGGGCCGCCACGATTGCACGCACGCCGCGACCCCGGCGAAGAAGAACAGCGGCATGATCTGGAACACCCAGGTCAGCGCCTGGAACACGGGCGAGGCCGTGAGCAGGTTGCTCCAGATGAACACGTCGTCGCGGATCGTGCTGGTCGCCATGATCGTGTGGCCCAGCACCACACCCACCAGGCTCACGATGCGGATGACGTCGATGGCACGGTCACGGTCGTGCGGAGTGCTCGCCGCCACCTCGGCCGGGCTGGGGAACACCGTCATCGCGTTTGCTGTCATGGAAGCAAACGCTATGGGGCGTCGGCGATGGGGTCTCTAGGTAGAAGCACTCAATTCCGCGCTCTCGGCGCGTCTCTGCCGGGATTCCTCGACCAGGATGGCCACCAGACAGATCACCGCGAGCACGCAGACCGCAAGAGCGAACGCGATGCCTGCGGGGCGCAGGCCCCAGTGTTGCGCCGAGAGCCCCTCACCGACCACGGGCAGCGAGATCGCGACGTAGGCGACGACGAAATAGGTCGAGCTCACCTCGGCGCGACGGTCGGGCGGGGTCTTCTCAGCGATCGCGGCCACCCCCCGGCTGAAGCTCATACCCTGCCCGACGCCGGACACGACGGCCGCGGCGATCAGTGCGGGCAGTGACGAGAACAGCAGTGCCGCAGTGAGAATGAGCATGCCGGCGATCAGGATCGCGCAGCCGACGGCCACGGCCCGCCCTGGTTGGACCCGGTTGGCGAGTACCTGTGTGACGGCCGAGGCCGCGAAGATCGAGCAGGCGACCGCACCGGCGACGGCGTGGTTGTCGACGCCGATCACGTTGGACAGAAACGACGGTGCGACCGCCGTGTACATCCCCGTGACGGCGAAACCGGCGAACGCGGCGATGGCGGCGATGACGAACACGGTGCGCACCTCGGGCGGCACCGAGAGCCGCTGCAGGCCGATGCTGCCGGACCTGCTCGACGTCTCCGGAACGGCGAACACCGCGGCGCCGGCGAGCACCGCCATCACGATGTGGACGACGAACGACAGGTGCAACGGTCGGGGTGCGTATTCGACCAGCAGACCCGCGAGCAGCGGACCGGTGCCCAGGCCGCCGATGTTGGCGACGGTGGCGACCGCGGCGGCGCGGGTGCGCCAGGCCGGCGGTGCGGCCTCGATGACGGCCGCGGTCGCGGTCCCGGTGAAGATGCCCGCCGACAGGCCCGAGAAGATCCGCCCGATCAGCAGCACCGGGACGGAGTCGGCCATCAGGAACACCCCGGCGCTGATCAGCGCGGCCGCCACACCGGCCAAGAGCATGGGCCGTCGGCCGATGGCGTCCGACCAGCGGCCGAACAGCAGCAACGCAAACAGAACGCCACCGGCGTAGGTGGCGTAGATGACGGTGGTGGTGAGCACCGCGAAGTTCATGTGCTCGGCGTAGAGCGCATACATCGGGGTCGGCAGTGTGGTGCCGACCATGATCGCCGCGAAGGCATAGGCCAGAAGGGCAAATGAGAAACGCCGAGTGTGGGGCACGACCCGATCAACGCTTGCGCGTCGTCGACCTAATCCCCACACCCGGCGTCCGGTAGATGTGATGTCAGTGTGAAATTGCTTTTTCAGCGCCGACACCGGTCAGCGAGCGGACCTCCATCTCGGCGGCGATGGCGGGATCCTCGTCATCCGGCGAGGTCAGCGTGCCGACGATGCCCAGGATGAACGCCAGCGGGATCGACACGATGCCCGGGTTGGCCAGCGGGAAGAAGTCGAAGTCCGCGCCGGGGATCATCGCGGTCTTCGAACCCGACACCGCGGGGGAGAACACGATCAGCACGATCGTCGAGATCAGGCCGCCGTACATGCTCCACAGGGCGCCGCGGGTGTTGAACCGCTTCCAGTACAGCGAGTACACGATGGTCGGCAGGTTGGCCGCGGCCGCGACCGCGAACGCCAGCGCCACCAGGAACGCGATGTTCTGCCCGTTGGCCAGGATGCCCAGCCCGATCGCGAGGACGCCCAGCACCACCGCGGTGATGCGCGAGACCCGCACCTGCTCGTCCTCGGTCACCTTGTGCGACTTCAGCACGCTGGCGTACACGTCGTGGGCAAACGACGCCGACGCCGTGATGGTCAGGCCCGCGACCACCGCGAGGATCGTGGCGAACGCGACCGCGGAGATGATGCCGAGCAGGATCACGCCGCCGAGTTCGAACGCCAGCAGCGGGGCCGCCGAGTTCACACCACCGGCCGCGCCGAGGATGCGGTCGGGTCCGACGAGCGCCGCCGCACCGTAGCCCAGCACCAGGGTGAACAGGTAGAAGGCGCCGATCAGCGCGATCGCCCACACCACCGAGCGGCGGGCTTCCTTGGCGGTCGGCACGGTGTAGAACCGCATCAGCACGTGCGGCAGGCCCGCGGTGCCGAGCACGAGCGCCAGCGCCAGCGAGATGAAGTTGATCTGCGAGGTGAACGATCCGCCGTACTGGGCACCCGGGGCCAGCACGTCGCGGCTTGCGACACCCTGCGTGGTGGATTCCGAGATCGCGGTCTGGGCGGAGCCGAGGATGTCGGAGAGGTTGATCCCGAACTTCACGAGCACCATGACCGTCATGAGGCCGGCGCCCGCGATCAGCAGCACGGCTTTGATGATCTGCACCCACGTGGTGCCCTTCATGCCGCCCACCAGGACGTAGACGATCATCAGGACGCCGACGACGGCGATCACCAGCGACTGGCCGGACCGGCTGTTGACGTCGAGCAGCAGTGCGACCAGACCACCGGCGCCCGCCATCTGGGCCAGCAGGTAGAACAGCGACACCGTCAGCGTGGAGGTGGCCGCCGCCATGCGGACCGGGCGCTGCTTGAGCCGAAAGCTCAGCACATCGGCCATCGTGAATTTGCCTGTGTTGCGCAACAATTCGGCGACAAGCAGCAGGGCGACAAGCCACGCCACCAGGAAGCCGATCGAGTACAGGAAGCCGTCGTAGCCGTAGACGGCGATGGCGCCCGCGATGCCGAGGAAGCTGGCCGCCGACAGGTAGTCACCGGCGATCGCGATGCCGTTCTGTGGGCCGGAGAAACCGCGACCGCCGGTGAAGAACTCGGTGGCGGTGGCGTTGCGCTTGCTGGCGCGGATCACCACGAAAAGCGTGACGACGACGAAGAGGCTGAAGATGCCGATGTTGGCTGCCGGGTTGCCGACGGTCTCGGCGGCATGCAGGGTCACGTTCACTGCGCGGGTCCTTCCAGTTCCTCACGGATGGCGGCCGCACGCGGGTCGAGTTCCCGGTTGGCGAACCGGACGTACAGACCGGTGATGACGAACGTCGACAGGAACTGGCCCAGGCCGATGATCAGGCCGACGTTGATGTTGCCGATCACCTGGATTGCCATGAAGTCGTGGGCGAAGGCGCCCAGGGCGACGTAGATGGCGTACCAGACCAGGAAGAACGCCGTCATGGGGAACACGAAGCGCCGCAGCCGGCTGCGCAGCTCCTTGAATTCGGGGCTGGCCTGCATGGCCACGAATTGCGCACTTGTGGGCGCGCGTCGGGGGGATAGGTCGGTTTCGGACACCGTGACTCCTGAAGGTCAACTGTGGGCGGGCTCGCGCACTGAACCTAATTGAGATGTGAGTCACATAGGGGATTGCCTGCTGGGCAGACGCCGAAACCCGGCAGTGCTGCGCTCAACGGTCGGTCATCGACGTTAAACGGCACTGTGATCGGCCGTGATCAGCGGGAAACGACCACCTTGCCCACCATGCGACCGGACTCGACCATCCGGTGTGCCTCGCGCAGGTTCGCCGCCGTGAAGCCGTCGATGGCCGTGGTCAGCGTCGTCCGCAGTTCACCGCGGTCCACCAGATCGGCGGCGTCGGCGAGCAGCCGTTGCTGCGCGGCGATGTCGTAACCGGTGAGCGGCCGCGTGAACATCAACTCCCAATGCCACGCAATGCTTTTCGTCTTCAGGCCCACCAGGTCCAGGCCTTCCGGCTCGTCGATGGCGGTGATGTGGCCGAAGGGCCGGACGATGTCGGCGAACACGTCGACGTTGCCTGCCGAGAACGGCGTGAACAGGTAGTCGACACCGTCGGGCGCGACGTCGAGCGCCTGTGCGCGCAGATCGTGGTGGTCGATCACCTCGTCGGCGCCGAGGTCGCGCGCCCACTGCCGGGACTCGTCGCGGCTCGCGGTCGCGATCACCCGCACCCCGGTGAGCTTCTTGGCCAGTTGGATCATGACCGATCCGACCCCACCGGCGGCGCCGAGAACCAGCAGGTCGCCCTGGGATTCCGCGGTGAGGTTGAACCGCTCGAACAGCGTCTCCCATGCGGTGATGGTGGTGAGAGGCAACGCGGCGGCGTCCCGGAACGACAGTGAGCGGGGTTTGCGCGAGACGATGCGCTCGTCGACGGCGTGCAGGTCGGCGTTGGTGCCGGGCCGGCTGACGTCACCGGCGTACCAGACCTCGTCGCCGACGGACAGGGTGGTGACCTCGCTGCCGACGGCCTCCACGACGCCCGCGGCGTCGAACCCGAGGATGGTGGGTTCGGTTGACGGGCTCAGGCTGCGCCGGCGCTTGATGTCGACGGGGTTCACCGACACCGCCTCGACGCGCACCAGCACGTCGTGTGGCCGGAGTTCGGGCACCTCGATGGTGATGTCCTGCAACGAGTTAGGGTCGTCGATGGGCAGCGCGTCGAACGCGCCGATGGCAGTCATGGTTGGCATGGGGCCGATGCTAGACCGTGAACCTTGGTGTCTTCCAAGGGCGATAAGTGTCATCGAGGAAAGCATCGCTGGTCGAGTACGCTTCTGACGGGTCGTCACGGGCCCTGCAGCGCCGGCGGTCAGCGGGACTGCGGCAGACGTTCGACGCCCATACCGAGCCGTTCCGGTACGTGCATACGCGCGAAGATCTGCGCGACGGTGGGTCCGCTGAGTGTCGTGCGGGTGGCCAGGCTGACGACGATCATCGTCAGGAACGCCAGCGGCACACTGACGGCGGCCGGGTACCCGATCATCACCGCGGGCCAACCGCCCAGGACGTTCTCGTCGACGCCGCCGGCGATCGCGATGATCACGGCGCTGCCGCACACCACCCCGCCGACCACCAGCCCGCTGGCCGCGCCCACCACGGTCAGCCGGCGCCACCAGATGCCCAGCACCAGAAGCGGGCACAGCGTCGAGGCCGCTACCGCGAACGCGAGCCCGACGCTGCGGGACAGTTCGAGTCCGGATACGAACAGCGACAACGGGATCGGGATGATCCCGCCGATCACCGCCGCGACGCGGAAGTCACGCACCCGCCCCCGCAGCACGTCGGTGGCCAGCGCGCCTGCGATGCTCACCAACAGTCCCGACGACGTCGCCAGGAACGCCGCGATCGCACCGGCGGCCACCAGCGCGGCCAGCAGTTGTCCCAACGCCCCGCCGATCGCCGCGCCGGGCGCCAGCAGCACCGCGGCGTCAGCGGTTCCGGTGATCAGCAACTGCGGCACGTACAACCGGGAGAACACCCCCAGCAGCGTCGGGAACAGGTAGAACAGCGACAGCAGTGCGATCACCGCCAGCGCCGTGCGTCGCGCGGCCCGCCCGTCGGGGTTGGTGTAGAACCGTACCAGCACGTGCGGCAGGCCCATCGTCCCGAGGAACGTCGCGACGATGATCGACACCACCTGGTACAGGGGGTGCCCGCCGCCCAGGCCGCCGCCGGAGGCCAGCCACTGCGAGCCGGTGCTCGGCGTGCCCGCGACCACCGGGGTGGCCGCGCCCGCGTCGAGGGTGAGGGTGGTTCCGGCGTCGAGGGTGTGGTCACCGGGTGCGCCGATCGGCGCGTCCGCCACCTCCTGACCATCGAGGGTTCCGGTGACCGTGATGCCGGCCGGTTCGACGACGCGCACTACGACGTCGGTGTCGATGGCGACGGTGGTCTGCTCCTCGACGCTCGGCGGGAGCGGCCCGCCGAGTTCGCCGCGATCGTTGATGAACAAACCGAGCAGTGCGAGCGCCGGGATCGCGATCGCGGTCAGCTTGAGCCAGTACTGGAAGGCCTGGACGAACGTGATCGAGCGCATGCCGCCAGCGACCACGTTGGTGATCACGATCGCGCC